>Ga0210406_10000878_pt1 | contig 39185 bp, 31 predicted proteins | sample IncBWC30MmetaG_FD_155454 | JGI IMG/M metagenome (GOLD analysis project Ga0210406, IMG submission 155454) | Forest soil microbial communities from Barre Woods Harvard Forest LTER site, Petersham, Massachusetts, United States - Inc-BW-C-30-M | ecosystem: Environmental > Terrestrial > Soil >... | reverse complement strand
TGAGCCTTGCATGATGGGCAGATTGCTCGAGTTCTGGCCGACGAAGGCGATAAGCACGTCTCCGATCGCGAGACCGGCGGGTGCCGTGATCGTGACCGAGCCGACAGTAGACGAACTCAGTGCAGACGACGACGACGCCACGTAAGAGATGGATCCCCAGCTGGGGATTGGGTGCGTGAACAGCAGCGCAATCAGCAGCGCGCGCGCGCACCACACGGCACCGGCGGCCCTCGGTTCACGAGCTTTCATGGTGATCGCCAGCGCGTCAGGTTGCATCCGTATAAGTCCCGCTGACGACGCGGCGCACGTAGCCGGGCTGCCCGTACAGCCCCAACGTAGCCGCCGAGTTGAGCACGTAGGATGTGTTGGTCGCAGCACCAGTGAAGAAGGTCACGGCAGAACAGGTAACGATCACGGTGAACCCCTTCAGTGCCGCCTCCGTAAGCGTCAGCGTCGTACTCGCGACACAGCTGCACGTCCCACTCGCTTTGCAGCCGCCGCCGAGAGCTTTGTAAGCGCCCCACTCGATGCCGGTCTGCGCGGCACTGAGTGCGCGGGCTTGCAACAGCGACATCGTCACGGTCTGCTGCTGTCCGGTTCCGACCCGGATCGCGACCACAGCGAGCACGCCCAGCACGACGATCAGAAACAGGGCGGGAATGAGTGCAAAGCCCGGCTGCCGATGCATCGGAGCGTGCGGCCTCATGGCGCGTTCACCACTTCGACTTGATGGAGCAGCTGCACGGATTCGCCGCTCTGGGTGATCTGCAGTGTCAGCGTGGCGAGGCCGTTGCGCTGCGCCGTGCCGGCGCCGGCACTCAACGCGAATTGGCATCCCGCGACGTTACTGGCCACCAGCGCCGAACTCGCACCGGCGGCATTCAACGCCGCGGCGCTCGTGGGCTGGGCGCTCGCGATCGTGTAACCCGAGTAGCGGGTCAGCGTCGCCGCAGCCGTGTCGCACAGGTATGAGACCGGGCCGCTCACGAGGAACACGCGTTGGCCCGGTGAGCCGAAGGCGAACTGGAATGCGGGGCTCAGCGTCACCAGATTCTGGTTGGCCGTCGCGCCAGCCGAAATGGTGATCGTCGTATTGGCCGGCGTGATGACATTGGGGGTGGGGGGTGGCGTTTGGTAGGCATCGGCGCCCGGCACGCCGACGTTGTAGATCGAGAGAAAGTAGGCGTTCGATGTCCACGGCAGGGTCAGCTGCGTGAATGGAACCGTGGTCGCAAACGCGCCGTCGGCCGCCGTCAGATCGAGCGCAAGCGCCGGGTTCGACAGCGGGCCGCTGTCCTGATAGCGCGCGCCGTCGGCGGTGGCCAGCAGTTCGAGCGCGGTCACGCTGCCGCTCGCGCTGACGCGCACGCTGTTCGGCAATGCGGCGCGCAGGTCCCGCCCGATGAAGCGCAATGCGCCGTCGGCCGCATCGACCAGCGCGGCACGCCGGGTCTGTGAGGTGTAGATCGTCATCGGCGTGACGATGAACATTGCCATGAACGCTACCACCACGGAGCTGACCGCAATCGTGATGACGAGCTCAACGAGAGTAAAGCCGCGGGCGACGCGGGTTGCGGTGCGCATGTCAGTAGCTGGTCCGGTAGCCCGATAAAATGACGCTTGCGCTCGGCGGGTAGCTCACGGTGATATCGACGCGACGTGCGGCGGCCGCGGGCACACTGCCAAGCGCGCTCGACTGGGAGGTGCTGACGCTGACCGTATAGCTGCTCAAGGAGGCAATGGGGTTGCCGAATTGATCACGAGCGCCCGCGTCCACCAAGCCGTTGTACTGATCGACCAGGTCCCAGCTGGCGCGGCCGGTATTCGGCGGCGTGCCGTTGGGGTCGACCACCCAACGCTGCAGGATCTCGCTGAGATAGGACTCGGCGATGGCGATGGCCTGCTGCTGCATCATCGCATCCGCACTGCGCGTGGCGACCGCGGCGAACGCACCCAAGATTGTCGTCACGGCGATGGCGACGATGGTGATGGCAACCACCAGCTCGACGAGCGTCACACCCCGATGCCGACTGTGCTTGCGCATGGCTACTGCACCTGCACCAGGCCGGTGCCCGCCAGAATGGTGATCGTGTGCGTACCCACAGTGACGGTAGTTGCGGGGCTCGAACTCAAGCGGCCCTGGGTGTCGAAAAGGAAGATACCGCTGGGACTGGCGGTGGTGTTCGCCGGCGCCGTGTTCTGAATCGTCGACCCGTCGGCGCTCAACAGCGGCGTCGGCCACGTCGTGTCGTTCGCGTTGCAGGCGTTGCCGGAGGCTGCTTGCTGTGTCGCCATGTAGCTGCTCGTCGACAGCGTCAACCGCGCAGCGCAACCGGTGATGACGGCGGCCTTTTGCGTCGAGCGCAAGGCCGCCGCCAGTTCATCGACATACCCCCGGTCGGAGAAGGTCTGCTGAGTCCAAAAGCGCGGCGCGATGTAGGCCGCCATGATGCCGGTGATGGTAATCACCACCACCAGTTCGACCAGCGTGTACCCATCGAACCTCGCGCCATGCGCACGGTATGTTGCCGAGCGCGGCATCTTGTTCTCCGAGCGGGAATCCGTTCCCGCTAAGTAGCCGGTGAAATCAACAGCCGCCGGTTGTCGGCGTTACAACCGGTGGCACACCAGCGGCCGTCGCGGGCGTGTAAGCGACAGTGCAGTTGGCGGGCGTCGGCGCACCGACTCTGGTCCACACTCCTGCGGTTCCCGCCGCCCCGGCGACGTACGTGAAGTCAGCCGCGACCACGTTGACGGCGTTCGGAATCCCGGTAAGAACCGAGTCCGGGTAGTTGTTGAGCATCGTAACCGAGGAGCCTTCCATGGTTACGGTAGCGGGGTTGCCGGTCGCCTGGCCCAGGGCGCGGGCCAGCGCCGCGGCACTCTTCACGGTGCCGACAAGTCCATTCACCGTGGCGACGCGCGCCTGCGTGTCGAGCGCAATGAACTTAGGTATCGCGAACGCGGCCAGGATGCCGAGGATCGTGATCACCACCACCAATTCGATGAGCGTGAATCCACGCGCCTTAAGGTTCTTCATGTTCTACTCCGCGGCGCGTTTCGCCTGTTGATTGATCGTTCTGTACCGACTCGCGCTCCTGCGTCAGGAATTGACCGAGTTGCGGCCATAGTGCGCGTGTTTCGCAGGAATAACCGGGATTTACCCCGAGGATGTGATAGGACTCTCGATGATTCGTCATCCGGTGTGACCGACCTTCCCGATCATGTTCCACATGGGCAGGAAAACGCCGAGGGCCAGGATCAGCACCATGGCGCCGACCCCGATGATGAGCAAGGGCTCGAGCATCGCGGTCAGATTGCGCAGGCGAAAATCGACCTCCCGCTGGTAGTATCCGGAGACTTCTTCGAGCAGCTGCGCCAGTTCGCCGGTTTCCTCGCCGACCAGCACCATCTGCAGCACCAGCGGCGTGAAGATGCCGGCGCCGGCGGCCGCATTGCTCAGCGGTTCGCCGCGTTCAACCGCATCGCGCAGCCGCACCAGCCGTTCCCCAAGATACTCATTGCCCGAGGATCGGGACAGCAGCGTCAGCGCCTGTATCATCGGCAGGCCGGCTTCGAGCGAAATCGACAGCGAGCGTGTCACGCGCGACAGGATCGACAGATGCAGAAGTTCGCCGAGCACGGGGAGCTTGAGCTTGAAGCGATCCCAGCGGTAGCGGCCGGCCTCCGTGGCAATGTGGCGCCTGAAGGCATAGAGCGCGAGCATCGCTCCCGCGATGATCGAGATGCCATGGGCGCGCGCGATCTCCGATGTGCCCATGATGATGCGCGTCGGCAGCGGAATGTCATTGCCAAGCACTTTGAACAGGGGCGCAAAATTCGGGATCACGAAGACGGTGATCACGGCGATTGCGATGCCGATCACGCCGATGACGATGAGCGGGTAGCGCACCGCGCTCTTGACCCGATCCTGGACGTCCTGGTCCTGGCTTAAGTATTCGCACAGCCGCAGGAATGTTTTGTCGAGCGTGCCGGTGGATTCGCCCACCCGCACCATGCTGATGAACAGGGGTGAAAAGATTCCGGGATGCCGCGCCAACGAGGTGGCGAATTCGCGGCCCGATTCGAGGCTGAGCAACACATCGTACAGCGCATCGCGCAGCACGACGTTCTGGGTCGACTGCGCAAGTCCGCGCAAACCGCGCAGCAGCGGCAGGCCGGATTTGGTGATCGAATACATCTGCCGCGAGAACAGCACGAGGTCGGCGCTCGATGGTTTCCCCACACCGAACCGCTGCAGCAATTCCTGAATAGATGGTGCCGGCGATGTCCCCGGCGCCGCGTCGGCTGCTATGTCGAGGGGCGTGATGCCCAGTTTCAGCAACCGCGCCGCGACCCCATCGGCGTCGTCGGCGTCGAGCCGGCCCGTCATGAGTTCGCCGCGCCCCGACCGGCCTCGATAGCGGAAATTGGCCATGGTCCTAAGCTTGCCGCTCGAGCAGCGTTGCGACGCTCGAGTCCTCGAGCGGAGCCGCCGCGTCGACGTCCAGCAGTTCCTCGATTCCGCCACCGACCGCCATTGCCTCGGCAAGCGAGGTGACGCCGGCGAGCGCATAGTCGATTGCGCCTTGGGCGAGCGGCAGATACCCGGGGCTGCCGCGCGCCGCGCGGGCGAATCCTTCGAGATCACCGCGCCCTACCGCATCGGCCAGCGTCCGGTCAAGCTCGAGAAGTTCATAAACGGCCACGCGGCCGCGGTATCCCGTCAGGTTGCAATACGTGCAGCCGGTTCCCGCCATGAATTTCTGCGGCCCGAGGTTCTGCCCCGGACGGCAGGTAGCAAGCCACGCGATCTGGTTCACCGTCGGCGTCGCGGGTTGGGCGCAGTCGGCGCATACCCGCCGCACCAGCCGCTGTGCGACGATGCCATTCACGGCGGCCGCGATCATATAACCCGGCGCACCCATATCGAGCAGCCGGTTGACGGTGGCGATCGCATTGATGGTATGCAAGGTTGAGAATACGAAGTGACCGGTCATTGCGCCCCGCAGCGCAATTTCCACCGTCTCGCGATCGCGTATCTCACCCACCAAAATGATGTCGGGATCCTGGCGCAGTGCCGTGCGCAGCACGCGCGCAAAATCGAGGCCGATCTTCGGCAACACCTGCACCTGTGTGATCCCGTCCATGCGGTATTCGACCGGATCCTCGACCGTTATCACTTTTACGCCGGGTTTGTTGATGTGGTTGAGTGCGGCATACAAGGTGGTGGTCTTGCCGCTGCCGGTCGGACCGGTCACCAGCACCATGCCGGCATTGCGCTCGACCATGCGTCGAAAACGCACCTCCGTTGCCGCCGTCATCCCGAGTTTTTCCAGCGACAGCAGGGTTGCCGACAGGCTGAGCAGACGCATGACGACCGACTCACCGTGAGTGGTCGGCATCGTCGCCAGGCGTACGTCGACGGCGGCGTCGTGAACGCGGATGGTGAAGCGTCCGTCCTGAGGCAGGCGCTTCTCGGCGATGTCGAGTCCGCACATCAGTTTCAGGCGTGTCACCAGCGCGCTCGCGACGCGGCGCCCTTCGATGATCTGCTGCTGCAGAACCCCGTCGACCCGCAGGCGGATCCGCAGAATGTTCTCACCCGGCTCGATGTGGATGTCGGAGGCACGCGCCTTGATGGCATCGTTGAACATGGTCTGCAGCAGTTTCAACACCGGCGCATCGGGCGAGCTCTCTTCCGCCGAAAGGTGTTCGAGATCCACCTCTCCCTGCTGCAGATCGTCGCGCACGGCCTCGGCCAGCGTGGCTATCTCATCGGTGTGCCGGTAAACGGCGTCGAGCGTCTTGAGAAAATCCGCTTCGCCCACCAACGCCAGCCGGATCGGCAGTTTGAGCTTGGACCGCAGCTCGTCATAGGCATGAAGATCGGACGGATCCGCCATGCCGACCAGCAATCCTCGAGCGTCTTGCAGCAGCACCAACGCCCGGTAGCGGCGCGCCAGGGCCTCGGGCAACAATTTTACCGCCTCCCGATCGATGCGTGCATGCTTCAGATCGACGAACGGCACTTCCAAGTGCTTGGCCAACAATCCGTGCAGCGCCGCCTCGGACACGAATCCTAGATCGGCCAATACGCGGCCGAGCTTGCGCCCCGAACGCCGCTGCTCGGTCAGCGCCGTAGCGAGTTGTTCGGCGGTTATGGTCCCATGCTCGACCAATACATCACCGAGCCGTATTCTGCGTTTGAGCGTCATGATCCGCGACCTCGAGCGTTACGGCGTAAGTTTGCGGGCTTTTGGATCGAGCGCGTTCGCCTGGTCCAGGGCCTCGCCGGTCAATTGCGTCCACTGATCGTCGCTGTCGACGATGATCGGGCGCAAGAGAATCACGAGTTCGGTGTGATCGTCGGTCTTCTGTTGGCTTTGAAACAGCTTACCGACAACCGGTATATCGCCGAGCAACGGCACGCGGTAGTTCTGCACCTTGTGGTTCGATAGCATCAGACCGCCGATGACGATGAGCTGGCCGCTCCTCGCCTTGACGACGCTGTCCGACTCGCGCACCTGGCTGAAGGCGAGCGGCAGAGAATTCGTGACGCCCTGCGCGGTGACCGTCAGCACTTTCTGCGTGACATCGCTGACCGTGGGATGAATATGCAGGATGATCTGGCCGTCGCCGGACAACTGCGGTGTCACATCGAGCGCAACGCCGGAGAAGAACGGCGCAAGATCCAGATTGCTGGCGGTCGACGCCCCGACACCGACCACCGTATTGCTCGACACTCCGGTGACGAAATACTCATCGTCGCCTGCCTTGATGACGGCTTTTTGATTGTTGATGGTCGAAACCCGCGGGCTCGACAGCACATGCGTCTTACCCTGGGTTGCCAACAATTCGACGTAGGCGTTGAAGCTGCCGGCATTGACGGCCAGCGTAAACGCACCGCCGAGCGAGTTGGTGAGCAAGCTGGTCACGGGGTTGCCGGGGCCGAGGGTCACCGGCGCCGAGGGCTGATTCAGCAGGTTATTGCTGCCGAATCCCTGCTGTGGTGTTGTTTGGAATCCGCTGATGGTGCGGCTCCCCTGCTGTGCGATCGCGGCCCAGTTGATGCCGGCGCGAAAAGCGCTCGACAATTCCACCTCGACGATCTTCGCCTCGATGATCACCTGCCGCGAGGCGATGTCCTGGATCTTGTCGAGAAACTGTTGCACGTCGCGCAGCTCGCGAGGGTTGGCGCGAACGGCGATGACTCCGGACTGAGCGTTGACGATGACCGCCCGGCCGCCGTCCGTGCCGACCAGCCCCTTGAGGCTCGCTTCCAATTCAGGCCAGAAATCGGAGGAGGAACGGGTGGAGATGCTGGTGCCGGTGATTTCCTTGATTCGGTCGGCGTCCTTGCCGCCGTTGCGGGCGGCGAACACCGCACCCGCCGGCTCGCTGAGTCCTTGCGACTGAGCGTCGGAACCCGGCGTCGCGCCCCCGGACGGCGCTGTGCTCGAGCTCTGGCCGACCTGGCCCGAGGCGACGCGCGTACGTGAGGTGCCGCGGCGCTCGAGATCGATATAGTTCACTTGGAAAAGGCGGGTTTGCATCGCAGCCGGCACGATGACGAAGCCCGACGGTATGCGCCGATAGTCGTAACCGTACGCCTCGCGCACGGCGTCGAGCACTTCGATCAGCGTCACGTTCTTCAGCTTCAGCGTAATGCTGCCGCCCACTCCTGGCTCGAGCACGATGTTGTAGGGTGTGCCGTCGGCCAGCCCCTCGAAGAAAGGACGGGCCGGCGAGTCTGCGACCGCGACGTCGAAACGAGCCTCGGCGCCGCGGGCCACGGGTGTGAATCCCATCAGTGTCAGCGCAAGGATAAGCAATAGTCTTAGGTACATCAGGGAACTCCGCTCGACGCGCGGAGTACATCCACGGCAGGTTTTTTGATTGTGGATGTTGGATGCGGCAAGTGCAGTTCCTGGCTCTGCCCCGCATGGCTGTAGCGGACGCCGTCTTCGAGTACGGCAAGTATCGTATAGCCGCCGACCGCGGAACCGCTGTGCACGAGACGGCCGTTGAAGATCGCACTGCGCTCACCGTTGAAATTCAGCACCGCGCTCAAGGTGGGCACGGACTCGTGGGACAGCGCCGCGTGGTGCTCCGCGAGCGGCGGACGCATGGGATCGCGCAGGTCTGCGGCGTTCGCCGTCCCTGTCAGGGTCAGCACGGCGATGCATAACAGTCCCTTCATACAGACATCCAGTAGCGTGACAAGCTTAAGGCGCCGATGACGATGCGAACGCGATTGACCGGGTAGTCGCCGGCGATCAGTTCGACCCGCTGCCAGTGAATGCGCCACGGCAACGCTTCGATCGCTCTGAGATAGACCACCACGCTGCCGTAGTCGCCCTCGACCACCATCTCGACGGGGTGCAGAAACGGGCCGCGGTCACCCGGCGCAATCGCTGCCGGTGTCGAAGCCGCTGTCGGTGTCGAAACCGAGGGCAGTGAGAGGCTCTCCACCGGCAGGTTGGCGAGACTCACCAGGGTGAGTCCGCGCTGCTCGCTCAGCAAAGAACGCAGCAACTCGGTCATGCGCTCGGGAGCCACGTAGCCCTGCGCCACCGAGTTGAGATTCAAGTCCAATGCGGCAAGCCGCGCGGCCAGCGCACGGTTGCGCAGAGCCGCCTCCGCTGCCGGGTCATGCGCCACGGCGACGCCGATCTGCTCGCTCATCGTCATCTGGCGGCGCGCGTCCGCGAGGTGCAGCTCAGCCGCTTTAGCGCGCACCGTCAGCGGGTCCATCAGCAGCGACTGCCAGGCGACATAGAGTAAGGCGACGCCGGCGCCGAATACCAACGCGCGCTCCCGAAGGGAGAACCCGTCGAGCCGCTCGACGAGAGGTCGTACCTTGTCGTACATGCGGGCGAAACCAGTCACTTGCGATTCTCCGGGGTCGGGAAATCGAGGCCGGATGCGCCTAGCTCGAACATGAGTTGCGCGGGCGCCTCCTCGCGCCTGGCCTGGCGCATGGCGAGCTTGTTGAACCGCACGCCGTCGAACGCGCGTTCCTCAGCGAGGGACGCGAGATATTGAGGCACCAGCCGCCTATCGACGGTAGCTCCCTGCAACGCAAGGCGACCGTCGCCCGAACCGACGACAATGGTGCGCAGCCACAGACCGTCGATCTGCCGGCGGCCCAGCGCCTCCAAGCGCGCCGCGAAGCCGGTTGCGGGCGAGGCCGTGTCGCGGTTCACCAGATCGAGCGCGCGCTCCCGGGCAGCGATGTCGGCGCTGAGTTCGAGGGCCTGCGCCTGAAGCTCCACGATACTGCGGCTCGGGCGCAGCGCCGCGCCGACAGCGTCGCGCTGGCTCATCTGCGAGGCCGCCTGTCGCTCGATGATGGCAACCGAGCGCTCGATGCGCCCGGTCCGCCAAGCGCCGAACGCATGGAGACCGCCGAGGCACACGCCGAGGATCAGCAGACCGCCGCCTATGGCGCGTGCCGAGAAGATCCGCTTCTCGGCGCCCAGAATCGGCTGGTAGAGATTGACTTGCTGTTCCATGGTGGCGCCGCTCACAGCGAGCGATGTTCCTCGCGCAGGGCGGCGCCCACCGCCAGCAGACAGCCGGGGTCCACGGCCGATTCAATCGACGTCTCGCACAGAAGCAACGAAGCGAGGTCGAGGGTCTCGACCTCGAACCCGGTCTCGCGACCTAGATCCGCGGCGAGCAAACTCGCGCGTTGACCGCCGGGCGACACCGCGATCCGCGTGATCGGCGGCTGATCGAAATGCCGCTCGTAATAGTCGAGTGAACGCTGCAGTTCCAGCACGATACTGCCCACATCAAGGCGCGCATCGGGGGTTGCTTGCAGATCCATCTGGCGCGCGAAATACAACGTCGTTCCGCGCACCAATATGACGGTTGCCGCTGCCTCTCCCAGGTGCAGCAGCGCCACACCGGAGGCCGCCGCGGGCAGCAGAGTCGCAAGATTGCGCAGGCAAAGCTCTGGGACGTCGATCACGTCGAAGGTCGGGACCTCGGCCAGAGCGCCGGAGTGCCGCTCGACGGCGCTGCGCTGCGCGGCCACCGCGTACATCATGCGCCCCTGACTGCCGCGGTTCTGCGCGGGAACATCGAAGACGTCAATGACGGCATCTTCGACGCGAAAGTCGATGGTTTCCTTGAGGCGCCATCGCATGGCAGCGCGCAGCTCCGCGGGCGGCACGTCGGGCGCCTCGACCAACACAAGTTGGTAGTCGTCGGATCGGAGCACCGTGCTGACCGGAATGCGCGGCAGCCCCGCGGCCCGGATGACGGTTGTTGCCGCGTTGCCGCCGCCGCCGGCGGGCATGGGCAACAACTCGCAACGCTCGAGAACCGGTGCGCCGCGCTCGCGGCGCACGACCGCGACTGCGACGTGCTCACGGCCGAAGGCGAGACCAATGCGTGCCTTCGCGATTGAGGATTTCTTGAACCGTGCGAACACCTGACACTCCATGCCGAACAGGCCACGAGCGTAGGCTTGTCACTGCGGGAATATCGAACGCAGTCGCGGGTATTTGACAGAACATGCCCGATGGATCGGTTCGGATGGTGAAGCAGTGCACAGTTATGACACGAGTCCGGGTGTAATGCGGCTGCGGGGGCATGCGCTCCATCCGTCGCGCCGTCATCTCGCACTCATCGAGAATGTGTGAATGCGTGCGCGGCAGCGAGGTGGTGGATACAATCGTTGTGATGATCAAGCATGCGCCCAACGGTATCCGTGTCTTGCTGTTCGATGTCGGCGGAGTGCTGGTGCAATTGGGCGGCGTTGAGGCAATGCTTGAATGGCTCGGTCACAGGATTACAGTCGACGAGTTGTGGCGCAGGTGGTTGCAATCGGTGCCGGTCAGAAGATTTGAAACCGGGCAAATCGATGCCGATGAATTCGCGATCGGCGTGACTTCCGAGTTTGGTCTGGCAGTTGAGCCACGACAATTTCTGGAATCATTTACGCATTGGCCCACCGGGCTTTATCCAGGCACACTGGAAATGCTGGCGCGCATACCGCGCTCGTATCAACGAGCGGTGCTCTCCAATAGCAATGCGTTGCACTGGCCGCGCGTGCAGAATGAGATGAAGCTCGGGGCGGCATTTGACACGCACTTCGTGTCGCACCTCACGGGTCGAATCAAGCCCGATGCGGCCGCGTTCGAACATGTGTTGGAATCGCTCGGTTGCAGCCCCGCTTCGGTGCTGTTCCTCGACGATAACCTGCTCAATGTCGACGCCGCCAAACGCCTTGGAATGCAGGCGGTTCGCGTTCAAGGGGTTGATGAAACGCAGCGCGTACTGGTCGATCTCAAGATCATTGAGTCGGCTTGAAACAAAGCTGGGTCGGGATCCTGCCTTCTCCGTCGGTGCTCCTGCGCGACGAAGCATTTGAATCTTCTGTATGTTGCCCGCCGCACAGACGGCTGCTTGTCTCACACCCCACACTGCGCGAATTGAAGCCACGCGGTGGCGTCATGCATAGGATGCTACGCCGCTGAAGATCTTTCCTTCTCAATTCCTAGGATGGGATGCGCATGAACATTTTTGAGAGCCGTCCCCGATACCAAACCTGGCTCATCGTAGCCGCACTCAGCGTGCTGGCGGCAGGTTGCAACCGGGATCAGATCTTCGGCAACCCTACAATTGCCGGGATTGTGCCCGCGGTAACCGCCGAAACGCCGGCGAACGGCGCTACCGGGGTGCTGACCACCACCGCTTCCATCAATGCGACGCTGAATGTGGCGGTCGCCCCGATTACCGGCAGCGCAAGTTTCACGCTGACGTGTGCGGCCCCATGCGCCAACGCCACCGGGGTGGTTAGTCTCGACGCCACGAATACCATCGCTACTTTCACGCTGACGCCGGGTACCACCCTGACGCCGCTCACCGTCTATACCGGCACGATTGCCGGAGTCACGAGTTTGTCCGGCGGCGTGCCGATGGCAGCGCCTTTCACGTGGCAGTTTACGACGGTGGGGACACCCGCGGATCTGACCCGGCCGCAAGTCTCGATGACCAGCCCCGCGACGACGACTCCGGGCCCCACGCTGGGTGTGCCCAGCAACTCGGCCATTGTCGCGGTCTTCACCAAGAATTTGGCGCCCGCAACGGTCACGGGATCAAGCTTTACGGTCACTTGCGCAGCGCCCTGCGTCAACCCCGTCGGCAGCGTCAGCTACTCGGTGAGCGCGCGAACCGCGGTGTTTACACCCGCTGCGAATTTGACCCTGGGCGATACCTACACGGCCACGCTTACCACGGCGATCACGGATGTGGGCGGCAATGCACTCGGGGGCAATCAAGCGCCGCTGCCTGCGGCGAGCAACTACGTCTGGACTTTCACCGCAGCCGCACCCGCCCCTGCCGGAAATGTGTCGGTCCAGTCGACCAATCCCGCTGCCAACGCGCCCGCTGTGTGTCCGACTTCAGGCATCAATGCAACCTTCGCGGTGCCGTCCGGTTTGCGCATGGATCCCACCACACTGACGCCCACGACGTTTACCGTGACGGGACCGGCGCCCGCCTCTACGCCGGTCACCGCGGCATCGGTGGTGCTGGACCCTGCCACCGGCCACATCGCGACATTCACTCCCCAGAACGCCCTCACCGCCGGGGTGACTTATACGGCGACCATTCAAGGCGGCGCGACCGGCGTGAAGGACTTGGAGGTCCCGGCCAATACGATGCTCGCCAATTTCACCTGGAACTTCACGGTAGCGCCTGCCGGCTCGTCCTGCTTGGCGGCCGTGCCGCTGGGATCGGCGGCGCGATTCGGAACCTTTGGCGGCTCGGCCGGAACGACCAATACGGGAATTCTGACCGTGGTCAACGGCAACATCGGCACCACCGCCGTTTCGACCTTGGTCACCGGATTTCACGATACCGCCGCGGGCTGCATTTACACGGAGAGTCCCGCCAACATCGGCGCCGTCAACGGATTGATCTACACGGCACCACCGCCGCCGACGGTGGCCTGCCCCAACGAAGGGACGGCCGCCACCGCTGCGATCGCGATGCAAGCGCGCGCCGACGCGTTGATTGCTTACAACGCTCTGGTGGCACGATCGGCGGGACCCGATCCCGGCGCCGGCAACTTGGCCAACCTGGTATTGGTCCCCGGCACCTACACCGCAGCGTCGGGCTCATTCATGATCGAGGGCGGTGACCTGACGCTCGATGCGCGAGGCGATGCCAACGCGGTCTGGGTGTTCCAAATGGCAACCACGCTCACGGTGGGAGGGCCGGGTGCGGCATTCCCCCAAAGCGTCATCTTGGTCAATGGCGCGCAGTCGAAAAACGTTTTTTGGCAGGTCGGCAGCGCCGCGACGATCAATGCCGCGGGCGGCGGAACCATGGTCGGTACGATTATTGCGCAGGCGGGAGCCGCGGTCTCCACCGCCGGCAACACCACGATTGCGACCTTGAACGGCCGCATCCTGTCCCTGAACGCCTCGGTCACGCTGGTGGACACAGTCATCAATGTGCCCGGCCCATAACGTTTTTAAACTTCCGAGCAGACTATGAAAATTGCGCAAGTCTTTGGGATGACGGCGACTCTGGCCGCACTCGCCATCACCTTGAGCCCGAAAGCACTCGCCGACGACTCCGGATGGTATGTCGGCTTCAACGCGGGCCAGTCGAGGGCGAAAATAGACAACAGCAGAATTGCCGATGACCTGTTGCTGGACGGATTTACGACCACCTCGATCGGCGATGAGAACCGCCATTTTGGATTCAAGACGTTCGGCGGGTACGAATTCAATCGCTACTTTGCGCTCGAGAGCGGCTATTTCAACTTGGGGCGCTTCGGCTTCAGGGCCGATACGCTGCCGGCGGGCAGCTTGCACGGCGAAACCAAGATCCAGGGTGCGAATTTCGATGCTGTGGGCAGCGTGCCGATCGGCGACCAATTCTCCCTGTTCGCCCGTGCAGGCTTGAACTACGCGAATTCGAAGGACAATTTCGTTGGAACCGGAGCGGTCGCTGTACTTACCCCCTCGCCCCATAAATGGGCTGCCAATTACAAATTCGGATTCGGCGCCGAATACGACTTCACCCGATCCGTCGGCGTGCGCATCGAGGCGGAGCGTTACAGAGTCGACGATGCCGTCGGCAACAAGGGCGACATCGATCTTTATTCGGCGGGAGTGGTGGTCAAATTCGGCCGCGCCGAACCGATCCCCGTCGCCCGCGAAGTTGCACCTGCGCCTCCGCCGGTTGTCGCGGCCGCACCGCCTCCACCGCCGCCGCCTCCTCCGCCCCCGCCCCCGGTAAGAAAGCGGGTGAGCTTCTCGGCGGACTCGCTGTTTGATTTCGCCAAGGCAACAGTGAAGCCCGCGGGCAAGCGGGATCTCGATCGATTTGCCGCCGAGCTGAAGGGCTCCCAATTTGACGTCATCACCGTTACGGGGTACACGGACCGTATCGGATCTCACGAATACAACATGACGCTATCGACGCTACGCGCCGAAACGGTGAGGTCTTACTTGATAGAAACTGCGGGGATTCCCGCAGACAAAGTGACTGCGCGAGGAGCGGATGGCGAGGACCCCGTGACGAAGCCCGATGAGTGCCCGGGCCAGAAGCGAACTCCAAAACTGATCGCCTGTCTGCAGCCGGATCGGCGGGTCGACGTCGAAGTCGTCGGAACGCGACTCCAGGCCGCGCCGAACAACTGAAGCGATTGCCGGCGCTGCTGAGACTTCGCATCGCCGCACAGGCGATATCGTGGATCGAGTCATACACACCTCGATCGACGGCCCTAGGCTGTCCTCAATGTCGTATCGGCAATCCATCTCCGTTCCCGGCCACCGCGTTCACTATTTATTCGGAGCGTCATACAATGCTACCTTCGTGTCGGTGACAGCAGACAGGGTGAGGAGCTTCGACAATGCCCGCTCAAGGAGTTACCGGTACGATTCGAATCGGCGTCGGCGGCTGGACCTACGAGCCCTGGCGCGGCACCTTCTATCCCAGCGACCTTTCGCAAAAGCGTGAACTCGAATACGCGAGCCGCCGGCTCACTTCAATCGAGATCAACGGCACTTACTACGGATCGCAGAAGGCGGCCACCTTTGCCAAATGGCGCGACGAAACGCCGGACGATTTTGTTTTTTCCGTCAAGGCACCGCGCTACGCCATGAATCGCGACGTGCTTGCCGAGGCGGGCAGTACGATCGCGCGGTTCTTGGCGGGCGGTGTCATGGAACTGAAAGACAAGCTCGGTGCCATCAATTGGCAGTTCTTGCCAACCAAGCAATTCGAGCCGGCCGACTTTGAAGCGTTTCTGAAGCTTCTCCCGCCGGAAGCGGCCGGCCGCGCACTGCGTCACGTCGTCGAGGTTCGACACGACAGCTTCCTTACGCCGGATTTCATTGGGCTACTGCGTAAATATGGCATCGGCGTCGTGATCTCCGGCGATTCGCGTTACCCGCAGATCGCCGACGCAACCGCCCCGTTTGTTTACGCACGTATCATGGGGACCAAGCCGCAGGAGGAAGCGGGCTATTCCGATGCCGCGCTCAACCTCTGGATATCCAGGGCGCGCGCCTTGGCCTCGGGGGCCGCGCCGGAAGGGTTGAGATGCGTCGTGCCGCAGCGCGCGGATGGCGTGGCCCGCGATGTTTACATGTATGTGATCAGCGGCCACAAGGTGCACAATCCGGCGGCGGCGATGTCCCTCTTGCGGCGTCTCGCCTAAGCCGCCGGGCGCCGGCTATCGCCGAACCGGAATGTCGACGTAGCTGTCGCTGTACCAGCGAATTTTGAGAGGGATCTTGCCGTCGGCGATCGATTCCTCGCTCACGTCGCCTCCCGTACCGTAATTGATCTCGCGGTCCGGCCGCTTGTTGATGGCGATGACCATGACCAGGCGGCTGCCGGGCTTTAGCTGCCGGCTCGTCATTCGCTCGCTCTTGAATGCCAACTCCTGGCGCTCTCCCGCCTTGAGAATGCGCCGGTGAGTGCGGTCCTGCGCGTAACTCGCGCGGAACTCGTAAGGCGGGCTGAACAGCCGCACGTAGTCGCCGTTGGCGAGAAGTTCATACATGGAGATGTTGAGGTCGACATCCATTTTATTGACGGTGAAATCGAGTCGACCCGAGAACAACCCGTTGAACTCGGTGGTCTTGGCCAGAGGCTCACTGATAAATATCGTGCCATGACGCGGCGCGAGGCTCCTGCTGATGAAATCGGCAGAAGGCGTCCAGGCGGCGTCCGTGCGATCGATGAAATTCACCGTCTGCTGGACGAATGCGTCATTGTTTTTTTTGTGTTGAACCAGCCGGTGATTCGTGCCGGATGCTGCACCGGCCAGATAAAACCTCAGCGTTTTGCCCGCCATGGCGTCGAGCGACGGCGCATGCTGCCACTCGTTCGCCCCCATGAGCTGGTAATTGACGCTGTCCGTCAACAAGGCCGGCGTGGCAGTGCCCTTCAAGACATGATCGAACCACTGATAGCGGAGTTCCTGAAAATCCACGAGCGCCGCTGCGTCGACTTGATAGCGATGCAACTCGGCCGCCGTGCCACGCTGCATCATGGCGTCGTCGTAGGGACCGATGATCAACGTATCGTCGGCATGCGGGTTATACCGATGGTGTTGAGCAAAATAGTACAGAGCACCCGGTTCGCTTGCGGCGAAGTACCCGGTCATCGTGAGAACCGGAATGCCGATCTTGGCGAACTGTTCGCGATACGGCACCATCTGCCGCCAGAATCCATCGTAGCTTGGATGGTTCAGCCAGCGAATGAAAATCGGATTGTGCCTGCCATAGAGCCGGCCCATGTCGCGGTAAGGCCTTCCGCTGCGATACCACTTCTGATCGAGAGCGCGCCATTGCGCGGCATCGTCATTGCCGCTCTCCACGATCCCCGTGCCGCTCACTTCGAGCGACCACGCGTATGCCGAGTTGTTGGGGATGTTGCCTTCCATGGGCACATTGACTCCGGGTGCACTGGCTGCCGACGTGGCGATGGCTTTGAGGGCAGCGGGCAGATTTTTGGCGGCGGCGGCCCACGGGACAAAGCCGCTATAGCCCTCGCCATACATTCCCACGCGGCCGTCGCTCCACGTCTGCTTGGCGATCCAATTGATGACGGCGCGCGCATCCTCGCCGTCATGCTGGAAGGGAGTGAAACCAGCGGGGCTTTTTTGCCTGCCGCGCGCATAGGCGACGACTCCCACATAACCATGGGCGGCGCAGTCTTTGGCAAGACTTTGCGAGTCGTCGATCCTGAACTCAAGCAGCGTGGGCAGCGGATCGGAGAGGCTGTTTGGACGAATCACCACGACGGGAATACTGGTCCCGTTCGGGGTTTTGATGACGGTTTCATTATCGACGGTGTAGCGTTGATGATCATCCTCGGCGTTGAGAAGTACAGCCAACGGGCCAAAGGTCCGATAAGCGTCAAACCTGACGTATTTCCAGATCAGTTCCACGGCGTCGGCTTGATCAATGTTGTCGCTCGAACGCTGCTGGTCCAATGCTCTTTGCAATGCCTCCTGATAAGAGGCGGGAGGCTCACCGAGCCATTGAGTGACGGCGTGCGCATCGTGATCGTTGAGGCCGTGGATCGTTTCCCGGAACGACGTGGTCAACGCCTCGGCAAAGGTAAATCGATGTTGCGTCTCCAGTGACTTTGCGCGGACGTACATGTCGTAGACCAGCCCGCGTCCGACAGGATGACCAAAATCCGATTTTCGCCGTCGCTCGCGCAGCGATTGCCGCGAGATATCGGCCGCCGCATAGTCGCCCATCGCCATTTGCAGCGCGGACAGGTTCGACAGATACCTTTCAGGATCCGGATCCTGATAAACGGGAATGAGCCTTGCCGCCAAATCGCTCATGATCGCGCCCGCCTTGGGATCCGTCGCCGTGGCGGGCGGCCGAAAATCAAATTCCAGCGCGGCACATGGCGGAGAAGCGGCGAGGAACAAGAGCACGAGGCTTGCCGCGAACGCGCGACGAGCGTTGAAACCTTGAATCGGCGTCTTTTTCACGGCGGACTTCCGGATGCCGGCGTCCTGGGCGCCTTGACGAGATGCAGGATTTTCGAAAACAGAGCGTGCGCCTCCCCGGCACCGCCGATGTGAATGATACTGGTGTGCTTGAGTTCGTTGGTGAAGACGTCAATGACCAATTCGAGAACATCATCGTCGAGCGCACCAAAGGTTCCGTCGATCAGCACCCAGGGCGGTGTCTGGATCAACATCCGCGCAAACACCAGGCACAGTTGCTCGTCCTGGCTCAGTTCCCGATCCCAGCGCCGGGTCTCATCGAGCAGCGGCGCGAGACGTTCAAGCCCGAGCCGGAATAGCGCGCGCGTAAAAGCGCTCGCGTTGAAACTGTCGGCCTTCAACGGATAGGCGAGGACCTCGCGCAAACTTCCGCGGGGCAGATACGGCGTGCCGCGCGGCAGGTAAAATATCTGCTCGCCTCGCGGACGGGTAATGCGCCCCGTGCCCCACGGCCACAAGCCTGCCAACGCTCGGAAGAGCTGAGTTTTGCCCGTTCCCGGTGCGCCCAAAATCAGGACACGTGCGCCGGCCGTGAAGACCACGCTCGATTCCTTGAGGATGTCGGCATGGGCGGACGACACGCTTTCGAGGTCATCGACTTGAATCGTCCCCGGATCTCCTTCCGCATAGGCGATGCGGCTTTCAAATCCCCGGGGTTCGTGGGTGCTGATGACTGCATGACGAAAGCTCGCCACTCGAAGCAATGTCGCCCGCCAGTCGGCAATGACGCTGAAATTGTCGACGAACCAGCGCAACGACGATTGCGCCTGGGTAAAAGCGCCCGCCGCCATCATCAGTCCACCGAACGAAACCTTTCCGGTGAAATACAGCGGCACCGCAACCAATATCGGCGCAACCTGCGTGATCCAACCGAACCCCGAAGTGACCCAGGTGAGATTGGTGTGACCCCACACGATACGCCGTGTCGCGCGCAGCACATCGACAAGATGTCGCTCAATCCGGCGCCTCTCGTCGGGTTCGCCCTGCGCCAGGGAAATGTCATCGACATGCTCGTTGACGCGCACCAGCGAAAATCGCAGGCTGGCCTCGGTTGCGTATCGCTCTGCGTTGCGATTGATGAGCCCTCGTCCTACCCAGTAGCTCAAGAGCGAGCCGCCGGTTGCGTAAATTATGGCAGCCCACAGCATGAAGCCTGGAATCGGATAGTCCCGGTCGCCGAAACGCAAAGAGAAGTCGCTCGACAAGCCCCACAGCACGCCGGCAAACATGCCAAACAAGATTGAGGCCTGCACCAGCCCGACGCCAAGATCGGCCGACAGTTCGCACAGTTTCCGCGCATCCTCGTGAATGCGCTGATCCGGATTGACGCCGATCGATCCTGCATTGGCAAGCCAGAAGGCGCGGCGCGGAAACAGCCAATCCTTGAGAAGACTGCGAACCAAGCCCTCGCGCAACCTGACTTGCAGGGTCTCGTGGAGCCAGCGCTGAGTAACGTTGAGGACGAGGAGTATTCCCGCGATGACGAAGAACACGCCGAGCTGAAAGAGAAAATCCCGCAAGTCGCGGCGCGACAGAGCATCGTAGAAGGGCTTATTCCATCGGTTGAGCCGAATCTGTCCGTAGGCCGTAATAATGATGACCAGGAGGATGACGACCATCAAAACCGTCACCGCCTTTCCCGCCGGCGAGCTGAAGATCGCACGAATCACCAGCCCCAGCTGCCGCAGAAAACCCAAATGGGCAGCTTTGGCGTCGGAGGCAGTACTGGTTGTTTTGGTTGTGGGTTCTGTCACGTTGCTCGGCGCTTGTCCACGCCTTCTGACTGTACACCGTTGAGCAAGACGGTCGTAGGGGGATGTAATTCCTACACGGTTCGCGCGGAAGAAGCCAAAGCAGCCTGGCGCTGCAAAACTCTGCGCAGCGCGGACATGCCGCGGCGAATATCGGGCAAGTCCACGGTTCCATAGCCGAACACCAATCCCGCCCTGCTCTGCGGCCCAAGGAAATATCTGCTGAGCGTATGTATCTTCACACTGTGCTCCAGCAGCTCATCCGCCACTCTTTCAAGATCCACGGAAGCCGTCAGCTCGGCCGCAACGTGCATGCCGTAGAACGAGGGAATGGGTTCGAGCCAGTCGCCGAGCTTGTCCTGCAAAGATTCGTGCAGCAATTGCCGCCGCCGCTTGTACATATCGCGCATCTTGCGGACGTGGCGCGTCAAATGGCCGGCGCCGATAAATTCGGCGACCGTGCTTTGAATGGGCGTCGAACAATGCCAGTCCAGGCAGTTCTTCGCGGCAACCAGGGTTCGCATCGACCAATTCGGCGCGACGATGAATCCCAGGCGAAGCGCCGGCAGCATGCATTTGGAGAACGTGCCGACGTAAAAAACGGCATCCGACGCCTGAGAAGTTCTGAGCGCTTCCAAGGGACTGCCCTCGTAGCGAAATTCGCCGTCGTAGTCATCCTCGACGATCACCGCTCCGTGCTGACGCGCGAATTGCACCAGTGCCTTGCGCCGGCGCATCGACATCGTTATGCCAAGCGGAAACTGATGGGAGGGCGTCACACAGATGACGCCGGCATCGGACGGAAGCTGCTCGACAATCAGGCCTTCTGCATCGACGCCGACCGGCGCAAGTTTCGCGCCCGCCGCCGCAAACGCCACGCGCATCGGCGGGTAGCCGGGATCCTCCAGCGCGACGACCGTCTCATGCGGCGTGACCAATGCTCTTGCAAGCACATCGAAGGCCTGTTGCGCCCCGGACGTGACCAGTATGTCCTCGGCCTCGCAGGCGACTGCCCGCGTGATGGCGATGTGTTTGATGATTGCTTCGCGAAGGTAGAAATTTCCTTGATTGCCCTGCGGACTTTTGTAGCTCGCCGGTTTTCTTTCCAGTCCGCGCAGTTGTTTGGCACTGACCCGCCGAAAAACATCCAGCGGAAAGAGTCGCGGGTCGACCATGGCAGGGCGAAAATCGACGCTCGCGCTTTTGCGCCCCGCAGCCGGGTATTCCGGCCGATCGCGCCAAAAACTCATGGCCGCGGTGACGTCGGGGCGAAGCCAAAACTCATTAACGCGGTGCGCAATTGTTGCTTGCGCAGCGGGTCCCTTGTCGCGCGGCGCCGAAGGCACTCGGTTAGCGACATAGGTGCCCGCGCCCTGTCGAGTCACCGCGTGACCTTCGTTGACGAGTCGCTCGTAGACCTCGGCCGCGGTATTTCGCGACACGCCAAAAAAGGCCGCCGACTTTCGGGTCGCAGGCAATCTGGCGCCGGCGGTCAGGCGTCCGTCAAGAATGGCCGCCTGCAGTTCACGGTGCAGGGTCCGCGAGGACTCGCGCGAGCCCTTGGGCCCTAAATCAAGCTCGATCTCGAACAAGGGATCGATTGCGCGCTTGCGCCGCGACGATGGGTGGCCCAATGATTCTCCCTCCAAGCAGCCCTACAGCGAAAGGCCCCGCAAGTCACATGATCTTAACCCACCGATGGCTTGGCGCCGCCCAAGGCGCGACTGGGATCAACCGATATACCCGTGAGTGATGAAGTCCCCTCCGCATCCGATTCGCGTGTAGGAGCTTCCCGACGGCCGTTCTGGGAAATTCGGCCTTGCGCCACGCCAACACCCGGGGGATAACACGTGAAACACTATGGATTTCCCAACATAAGGGACTCACCATGTCGCGAGTACTCATTGCCGACGATCACGCCGTAGTCCGGGCGGGTTACAAGCAGTTCCTGGAGGCCGAGGCCGGTATTACCGCGATTGGTGAAACCGCAAGCGGCAACGAAACCTTGGACCAGTTACGCCGCCATGAGTGGGACTTGCTGCTGATGGACATTCATATGCCCGACCGCAGCGGCTTGGATATTTTGAAGCATGTGACGAGTGGATTTCCAAAAGTGCGCGTGTTGATCATGAGCGGGCTGCCGGAGGAGCAATACGCGCGCAGCGTGCTTCGAGCCGGCGCCAGCGGTTATCTCTCCAAAGGCGGTTCGTCCGAGGAGCTATTGAAGGCGGTGCGCATGGTGCTCGTGGGGCGCCGTTACGTCAGCGCGTCGCTTGCCGAATCGATGGCGGCGGACCTTGAGTGTTCGAGCGATCAAAACCAGCCTCTTCACGACCGGTTATCCGTTAGAGAATTTCAGATATTCGGCAAATTGGCCGCGGGAGCCGGCGTTGGGGATATTGCCGAAGAACTGAGCCTGAGCGTCAAAACGATAAGCACTTATCGATCGCGCATTTTGGAGAAGATGAAATTCAAGAGCAATGCAGACATGACCGCCTACGCACTGCGCAACGGTCTCATTCTATAGGCAAGGCTTTGGAGAAACACCATGCCGCACAAAGCAACTGGCCCATCGAGCACGACACCGCCCAGGAATCTCAAGGAGGACGGCGTTACCAATCCGAAAGACGGCCGCGGTCCCTTGCGGAAATCCGACGACTCGTCCACGAAGCTTCCGCTTCATACGGGCGCGCACAGAACCACGAGACCGCACTGACTGCGGGTTTCAGGGCGCGCCGAAAACTTCTTCTCTAGCCGGCGGTTGGGCTGCTGCCCAGCTGCGCGAAGTCCAACATATCTCTGCGATCGCCGGACTCGGCGGCCGCCAATTGAGACTGCCTTTGCTGCTTCAGCTGCCGTTGCAGCTTGTGCGCTTGCTTGCGCAGTTCGCGGCTTTCCAATTGTAGCATGTACTTTTGCGCGCCTCCGGTGGCTTCGTCCAAAATCAGTGCTTCGCGATCACGCGCGTCGGCCCGCAGATTGAGCGAGTTGATTTCGTTCGTTAGATCCTCCGTGGGATCCGAGTCATTGGCAACGCTGCCGCGGAAAAAGCCCTTGGAATCCAGCTCGGCATCGTCCACTACGATTTGCGACTCCATGATGGGATCGCCGATTTCCCTGATTGTTTCAAGCGTGGCGCGCTGCTTTTTGGCACCCGGCGACGCCGTTGCGCCCTCCCAACCGACGAATCGATAAACATACACGTCGGCCATGTTTCTCTCCCAATATCGCGGGATTTGCGCAGTCACTGTAACTCTTACACCGCGCGCGTCTGTTCGCTGCCGCACGTAAACTGCACTTGTTCCCGCATTGGGAGGTAATTGGTGAGCCGCCGGAATCCGATCAATGGGTTACGCGACATTACTTTTGCGTCACGACCTGGGCCACATTTGAGCGCGACACCCAACCGGTGCGGCCGGCACCGGTCTGAATGAGCCAAAAGCCCTCATGCTCCGCAGCAATCTTTACAGTTTCGGCCTCAGGCAGCTCAAACAGCGGATCACCCATGGGAACGGGCGACACACGCACTGGAGTCGCTCCGGTAATCACAACCCCTTCGTGCAGTATCGGCCACAGGGCGATGCCGTTCGCCACCGTCAGGCTGAGCATGCAGATTCCGAGCAGCATCGCTGCACGATAAAGCCGTCGATGCCGGGAAGCCAATTGTGCCGCCAGCGCGCCGGCGCCCACGATCATCAGTCCCATGACGCCGATCCACGATATGGCAAATGGACTGGCGATTCGCACCATGCGATCGAATGCGCTGCGCGACGGCGCCGGCAAATGCGAAGAAGCGCGCACGTAGCTCAAATTGGCGTCGATGTCGGGGTCATTTGGTGAGAGCAGGCTCGCCCGCTCGTAATTCAGAACCGCCATGCCCGGCTTGCCTTGGCGTGCGTAGGCATTTGCCAGGTTGTACAGACCTGCGGCGGAATAACCGGCTTGCTCGGGTTCCGCATGAACCGGCGCCGCCCACAGAGCGAGGCTCAGAGCCAAGGCCGCCAACCGCGCACCATTTTTCATCGCGCCTGCCCGGCCGCCAACCGCCGACGCACCGCGCGCATCCATCGCGCAAAATCGGTGGAATTGAGATCGCGACCCGAGTACTTGGATTCGTCCGCAAGCGCAAACACCTGCTGGATGTCATCGTCGTCGCTCAAGCGGGCTTGCACTTCCGCAGCCGTGACTTCGTCGGGCGCCAGCTGCCAGCGCGCGGCAAGCGATTGTTGTAGAGCCGCGCGTGCTGCCGAGAAAAACCGCGCCGGATTCCCGGCACGAGCCGCGGCTTCCATTTGGGCAAGTAGAGGCCGGTTCATCTTCGACACCATGCGGTTGCGCGCAGAGACGCGCTCGGCGGGATGGCCGCGTCGTCGAAGCCTGGCCCAGCCTCCGGCAAATGCCACTGCCAGCAGCGAGGGGATCGCCAGAAAGCGCGGCTGCAGGTATGGAGGGGTCAGCGAACTCACAAATGACTCCGCGGCGGCGTGATCAGCCTTGAGTCCCTTTGCCAGCATATTTGCCGCTGCTGAATCAGCGCCTGCCGCGACCTGCGGGGCCGCCAGTGTACTGTCGGCCAAGGACGGCGAAATCGTCACGCTGAGCTTTGAGCTGTGAACCGTTTCGTAGCGCTTGGTGTTCGGATCGAAATAGCTGAAGCTGAGCGCGGGAAGAGTTTGCGCTCCCGGCTTCGAAGCGATGAGGGGCTGTTCGAATATCTTCTCGCCTTTGTGCCCCATCGGATCATCGGTTTTGAATGTCGATTTCGGCGGGTAGGTCTTCCACTGCTCGACATGATCGAGCATGTTGCTGTCCACCCGATCAAAGTTGCCGGAACCCACCACCCGCATCGTCAAGGTCAGCGGATCACCGGCGTCCGCTTTGACCGGTGTCACATCGCTCTCGATTGCGAATGTGCCGATCGCTCCGTGAAAATCAGGAGGACGTCCCTCGGCGGGCAGTTCCAGCACCTTCAGTTCCTGCGGCGGGCTCTCAACGTTGATGTCCTTGGGCACGCTGGGACCGAAGAAATTTTGCCAGAATGGATCGCCAAACTTATCGTCGAGCGCGGACTCTCGCCGCGGTTGAGTCCTAAATTTCACCCTGAGTGGCACCTCAACCGAGAGCGGGAAACTACCCGGCTTCACCACTGAAAAGGCACTGTGCCAAGTGAGCAGTACAAAGGCCTGACCGTCAATCATTCTTTCGCTGCGCTCAGGTTCGCGCAAGAGACTATTGTTGAGCGTGAAGTTCTCTCCCGTCAGTTTCGGCGGGCCGTTGAACCGGGTGACGAATCCGGAGCGCATTCCCACTTCAATGGCGACGGGCACAATTTCGCCCACATATACCTCGCGCCTCGGGATGCCGAGCCGCACGTAGGCGGAGCCGTCTTCGGTCAAATGAACCCCCTTGGGTATGGATCCGCCGGCCAGAATAGGTGGGGGCTTCGCGATGGGGCCGCTGGGTCGGGGCGCTCCCTCGCTACCCGGGGGCGAATTGACTTGCAGTACGAGAGGCTGTGATTTCGGCGTGACCCCTGGAATGGTGAAGATCCCCGCGATTTGCGGCGTTACGCGCACCACGATCGATGAGGAAGGAAGCGTTGTCCCGTTGATCAATTCGATTTGGTGGGTACGGGCGATGATCTCGAATTGCAAGCCCGACACCACCGGCATGGTGATGGGGGCCGTGCCATCGCCTAAATTGGTGATCGTAAACCTCGCCGACTCGCCCAACGTGATTTGCGCCGGCTGGATGGTGGCATACACCAGTGGGTCATCAGCGGTGGCGGGCGCTGCTGAAACGAGCAACATGCCGACCAGCGCGATCAGCCACCACCCGTGAGTGCGCTTCTTGCTCATCACCAATTCTTGAATGGTTTGTCCGGCGGCTGAACGGCATTGCGTTGCGCCACGGGAACTCCGAGAGAACGATGCTCGTCTCCCTTCACCGAATCGAGCAGTTCGCGCGCTTCTTCCTGTGTCATCTGACCGGGAACGCGCTGATTGTCGGCCGCTCGTTTGTCATCATTTGAATCCTGAGGCTCGCCGGACTTGGGCGCAGTGGGTGGCTGGCCCGCACTCTTCGGGGGCGGATCACCTTTTGGCGGAGGATCACTTTTTGGCGGATCTCCTTTCGGCGGAGGGTCACTTTTTGGCGGAGGATCCCCTTTCGGCGGAGGATCCCCTTTCGGCGGAGGATCGCCCTTTGGCGGAGGATCCCCTTTCGGCGGAGGATCGCCCTTTGGCGGAGGATCCCCTTTCGGCGGTTGGCCCTCCTGCCCCGAGCCCTTTTGCGGCTGGTTATTGTTCTGCTGCTGCTTGAGCGCATCGATTTTGCGCTTCACCAGATCTCGATTGAACTTACTGTCCGCATCATCGGCACGCAACTGCAGTTCGGTCTCGTAGGCCTTCACCGCATCGTTCCACTTTTGCAGAGTTTCCTGAGGGGAAGATTGCTCCGTCTTCTGTCCGGCGCGATACAGGGCATTGCCGAGATTGAAGTAAGCGTCTTCTTGGACGGCCAATCGCTTCAAACCGCTCGACGGCGCATGGCTGATGGATTGCTGGAACGATTGCGCGGCTTGCGGGAACTGAGCCGCCCTGTAAGCCGCAGTACCGGCATTGTATTCCAGCACCGGCCGGTTCGAGTCGGGCACGGGTGCGCCTTTTGCGCCTGGCGCGGCCGGCGCGTTCTCGCCTGCGGCCCGCGCAGGTTGGACTTGCCAAGCCATGATTGAAATGAGTGCGGACATGACCGCCGCCTTGGTTGCTGCAGAGCCTCGTGCGCCGTCCCGCCGGCGCGTCCCTATGAGAAGACTGGTGAGCAACATTCCAAGAGATGCCGCCAAGGGCCACTGATATCGTTCGGTGTATATTCTCTGTTGCCGAGATGCTAGATCGTGTTTCGCGATTGATCCGAGAACGGTCTTGTACACGAATTCCAAACCCTCTCCCTGCGTCCCCAGAGGCACGTAGAATCCGCCCGTCGCGGCGGCAATGGCTTTCAGGGCCGGTTCATCCAGCCTCGACCTGACGAATGCCCCGGTCTCGTCCTTGACGAATCCACCGCCTTGATCCTGCGCAACCGGAATCAAATCGCCGGCCGCGGTTCCCACGCCCACCGTGTAGATCTTGAGTCCATCGGACTGCGCCGCCCCTCGAGCGGTCTCCACGGCGCCACCCTCAAGATCCTCGCCATCGGTTACCAGAATCAATATTTTATCGCCGGCGGGCCGCCGGCGCAGCGCAATCTGCGCGGCCTGGATGGCGCTCGAAATGTTCGTGCCGCCGCGCGGAATCGTGTTGGTGTCGATCGCACCCAAGGATTCGCGCAGCGCGCCATAGTCCAGTGTAATGGGACATGCCAGGAAGGCGCTTCCAGCGAATGCCACGATGCCAACCGCGTCGCCGTCCAGTTGCTTTGCAAAGTCATCGATCGCGAGCTTTGCGCGCGCCAACCGATTCGGTCTGACGTCCGGTGTCGACATGCTGCGCGAGGTGTCGATCGCAAAAATGATTTCGTTTCCCCGGCGGCTGATTTGTTCCCAGCGAAATCCCACGAGCGGTCCCGCAAGTGCAACGAACAGGCAGATCAGCGCCGCAAGAAACAAGCCACGTTGCGCGTTTCGCTTGCCGGGCGATATCGACCGGGTCAGTTTACGGCGCAGGTGCGTTGCCACGAACTTCGCGAGTGCGGCGTCTTGGCGGGCGTCATATAGTCGCCATAGCCAGATGATTGCCACGGCTGCGAGAAGTCCCGCCGGCAGCCACCCAGGGCTGCTGAATCTCACGGCAGCCTCCTCGCCCAGGTTTGCTGCAAGGTCAGACCAAGCCCGAGAATCGCCAGTGAGGGTATGAGCGCCCAAGGATACAGCTCTTCAGTACGCTCGAACTTTTGCACCGTTTGCGCGGTTTTCTCGAAGCGATTGATCTGCTCGTAGATCTTCTGCAGGGAATCCGTATCCGTCGCGCGGTAGAACTTTCCGCCGGTCGCGTCGGCCACCGCCTGCAGGGTCTTCTCGTCCACATCCACCTTGACCGTGATCAGCCGCGTGTTTCCCGCCGCGTCTCTTATCGGAATGGGCGCATTGCCGCGCACGCCCACTCCAACGGTATAGATTTTCACCCCCATTACTTTGGCTGCTTCCGCGGCCGCGAGCGGCGATATCTTGCCGGTGTTATTGACCCCATCCGTGAGCAGAATCACCACCTTTGATTTTGCCGGCGTCAAGCGCAGGCGATTGACACAGGCCGCGATTGCGGAACCAATCGCCGTACCATCATCAACGGCACCGACGCTGACACGCTCCAGATTTTGCTGCAGCCAATCGTGGTCGAGCGTGATGGGGCTGACCAAGTAGGGAGCGCCCGCAAAGGCAATCAGACCGATGCGATCGTCGGGTCGCTCATCGATGAACTTTGAAACCACGGATTTGACCACTTCGATGCGGTTGACTCGCTGGTTATCAACTTTGAAATCCAACGCCTGCATCGATCCGGAAACGTCCAGCCCCAGCACGATGTCGATGCCGTTCGCAGTGACCTCAGTTCGGCTATGAGCGCGCTGAGGACGAGCGAGTCCGGCTATCATCAAGACGCAGGCGAGAATGGGCAACACCCATAGCAAACGCCCGATTCGATTGCGGCTGGAGCGGGCAACCTCGCGTGCCAGACTGACATCGGAGTATTCGATGGCGGCGACGGGACCGCGCCGCCCGCGCCACAGCATCACAATCGGCAGCAAAGCCAGCAGCCAAAACCATTCAGGCTGTAGGAAGCGCGTCATGAGCCTCCAGGGATGCCTGCTCCGTCCCCGCCGTAGCCAATATGAAAACGCGCGCGCTTTGGTGCAGTGATTCCATATTTTGCTCGTTGAGGGACATCGCCGCGAATTTGACGAAATCGCACTGAAGCAGAAATTCTCCGAGCAGCGGCTGGTGCCGGGCAAGCGATGCATTCGGCGTTGCAAGCAAATCCCGCAGGAACTCTTCTGTGGTTCGCCGCGTGGCGGTGACATCGAATCGCTGCTCGATGTAGCTGCGCACGATGTCAGACGCAGCGGTGGAGAATTCGCGTGCGCGAGGGGGCTGCATCAGAGTGCGGATCTGCTCGAGCCGCTGCAAGGCGACCTCGTGAGGCAATAACACGCGCGCACGACCGTTGCGCCGCCGGCGCCAAACGCCATAAAACCCCAGGGCGAGGATGGCCGCGCCCGCTATGAGAGCGGGCAGTACCCAATCGGCCGGCAATAGCTTTGGACCGCGGATGTCGCGAATGTCTTCCTCCGAGCCGACAGCGCTTGCAGTCGACGCCGCGGACACGTCGGGCTCCGCCGCAGGCCCCCGCGCCGGCGCGGCCCACAGGCCGGTTCCCAGGACGGCGCCGATAACAGCGGCCGCCGCCGCGGCTCGCTTGCCGGATGGATGTCGGCTCATCGTCGTCTGCGCTCGCGAGTTTTGAAAAACCGTTGCAAGGCCGGCATGTAGGCTGCGTTGGTCTGCAATTGCAAGGTGTCGATGCCTTCCGAGCGAAAATCGCTCACCAGTCGAAGGCTTCTTGCCGAGGACAGTTCCTTGAAACGCTTTCGGACTGCGCGACTGGCGGTATCGAGTTCGATCACCTCGCCGGTTTCCGCATCCTCCAGCGCAACGATACCCACATCCGGAAGTTCCTTTTCGCGGGGATCCTCGATATGCACGGCAACCAGATCATGGCGGCGATTGGTACGGCGCATGGCGCGGCGCAATTCGGCGCGAGCGGCTGCCGGGTCCGCGCTGGTCTCGAAGTCTGAAATGAGGAACACGATCGCACGCCGGTGCAGAAGCCGGTTCGCGACATCAAGCGCCTTGACGGTATCCGTGCCCGTGGCCTGAGGCATGTGATGGAGGATATCCCTGACCACCCGCAGTACGTGGCGTCGCCCCTTCTTCGGCGGCAGGTAGCGCTCGACCCGGTCGGTGTAGAGCAACAGACCCACTTTGTCGCTGTTGCGAATCGCGGAGAATGCCAGAACGCTGGCAAGTTCCGCAGCCAGGTCGCGTTTACTGGACACCCCGGACCCGAAATTGCCGGAAGCACTGATGTCCACGAGCAAAAAGATGGTGAGCTCACGCTCCTCGGTAAACTTCTTTACAAAGGGGCGGCCGGCGCGGGCGGTGACATTCCAATCGATGGTGCGGACCTCGTCGCCGGGGGTGTACTCGCGCACCTCATCGAAGTCCATTCCGCGGCCTTTGAATACCGAATGATAGGCTCCGGCGAGACTGTCATTGACCATGCGGCGCGTGCGGATCTCCAGCTGCCGCATGCTGCTCATGATGGCCTTGTTCGAGTTGGCGGGGTCTCGCATCATCAAGGCACCGGCAAGGCATCGAGAATTTTCTCAACGATATTCTCGGAAGAGATATTTTCCGCCTCCGCCTCGTACGTGACCGACACGCGATGGCGCAGCACGTCAAGTGCTATCGATTTGACGTCCTGCGGGATCACGAAATGACGGCCGCTCAAGAAAGCCATGGCCCGGGCGCCCAAGGTCAAGGCAATCGTCGCGCGCGGCGACGCGCCGTTCTGGATGTAGCCGTTCAAATTCAAGGACGCAGCGATCGGGGGACGGGTTGCGAGCACCAGATCAACGATGTAATCGCGTATCTTGTCATCGACGTACAATGTGTTGACGACATGGCGCGCCTCGAGGATTTGCGCCGCGCTCACCACCGCTCGGGGAACGAGCATGGCTTCGGTCGTCGCCATGGCATCCAGGATGGCGCGCTCATCGGTGCGGTTTGGGTAGGTGACGATCACCTTCATCATGAATCGATCGATTTGCGCCTCGGGCAGCGGATAGGTTCCCTCCTGTTCCAAGGGATTCTGGGTGGCAAGCACCAGGAAGGGAGTGGGCAGCAGATAGGTTTCATCGCCAATCGTTACCTGGCGTTCCTGCATTGCTTCCAGCAGCGCACTTTGTACTTTTGCGGGCGCTCGATTTATTTCATCCGCGAGGATCAGATTGCTGAAAATCGGCCCATGCTTCGTTCTGAACGCTCCATCCTGAGGGTTGTAAATCATGGTACCCACAATGTCGGCCGGAAGCATATCGGGCGTGAATTGCAGCCGCTTGAAATCCAGGGCAATGCAATTGGCCAACGTCTTGAGCGCGAGCGTCTTCGCCAAGCCGGGTACGCCTTCCAGCAAAACATGCCCGTTGGTCAGCAGGGCAACCAACAGTCTATCGAGCAGGTGCTTTTGACCCACGATCACACGTGCCATTTCCTGCTGCAGCGGACGAATCCAGGAGGAACTCTCCACCACCGTCTCGCGCGCCGCTCTCATCTGCGGGTCAGCCGCAGGCGGCAGCTGATACCTCGCGTTCTGCTCGTTGAGCGGCGGGGCAGTTTTCTGATTCATGCCTGGATCCTTACGAAATTCCGAAATGATGGACGAACCAAACCGCGAAATCGTCTGAAGACTCCGGACTCGCGACCGAGGCTTTGAACTTGGGGAGGGCCTGCGGGTTCCCCGATACCGCCGGCGCCTGACGCAAAACTAGAGTTCTCCGTAACCTCGCGCCATGGCTGCGGCAAAAATGGGCAAAAATACGAACAGCGCGAGCTCCGCGTGCAGAAATCGCCGTACTCTCTGAATATCCGGGTCGCCGGGCAAGGCGCCTGATCTTCGCCAGCGAATAAACGTAAAGGTCGGGGGCAGAGACAATATTCCTATGGCTGCGAAACTTGCGATCTTGGCCCAGAAAAAGGCGTTGTGGGAGTAGTACGCCCATCCCTTGGCGGCAAATATTGCCCGACAAAAGCCGACTACGATGACCACCGCCGCCAAGATGCCGTACCACAGATCGATCGAGGCGATGCGTGCGATTGATGCGCTCGTCACACCGGGGCGCACGGCCCAAAATTCGGCACAGATAATCCCGAAAATACCGAAGATCAGCAGATGATGCGCTATGGCGAGAGACAGATCGAGCATGGTCTTTAGATGCTAATCCGCATGTCGCGGGATATCAATTCGCCACCGTCAGATTGATCCGCCGACGCCGGCGCGCACGGGCTCAAGCCGGCTCGTGTGTCTCGCCCGCCAGTTCTTTGAGCGTTTGCTCGAAGACTTCGACCGGCTGGCCGCCGCGAATCAAATGCCGATCGTTGATGATCACTGACGGGACCGCATTGATGCCGCGACTGGTATAAAACTGCTCGCGCGCCCGCACCTCGGCCGCGTACTCATCGGAGGCAAGAATTTGCGCGGCACGCGCAGCGTCCAGACCGGCGGATTTGGCGACATCCACGAGAACGGCATGGTCGCTCGGATTGCGGCCCTCAGTGAAGTAGGCCGTGAACAGTGCGTTCTTCAGCGCCTTTTGCTTGCCTTCGCCTTCCGCCCAATGCAGCAGGCGGTGCGCATCGAACGTGTTGTAAATCCGTCCGCGCTTTTTCATGTCGAAAGTAAAACCCAGCTCCGCTCCTCTGGCCCGTATCGCGTCGCGGCTACGCTCGATGTCCGAAGGTCCTGATCCATACTTTTGCTGAATATGCTCCACGATATCTTGGCCGGTCGGGCCCATTGTCGGATTGAGCTCAAAGGGCTGAAAGTGAATGTCGGCCTGCACCTCGCCCGTCAGGTTCGCGAGCGCCGATTCGAGCGATTTCAATCCGATGACGCACCAGGGGCAGGAAACGTCGGATACAAAATCGATTTTCATTTTGACAGCCATTTCGGGCACCCAGAGTTGAAGGTACCCCATCTTTATAGTGCGGCAATCGCGCAATTCAAGTGCCCCACCGGGCGCCGCTCTTGGCCCGCAGTTTTTCTAGTTGCCACAGCTTTGCCACAGTTGCATCACTAGACGGGCGGATTCGCGCATCACAGTACCAGTGGGAGCGGGATCTTGAGGAGACGACGTGAGCTGCGGAATCCGGAGGCGAAGGGGGTCGGTGGTTGGGGTACTGGGAGCGCTGCTGGCATTGGGGGCGCTGCTGGCACCGGACGCACGGGCGCAGTTCGACAGTGCCGCCCCGCCGACCGGCGGCGATTTGCAAGTCCTGCGCGTTGTTCCCGAGGGCCAGCAGGTGCCGCCTCCGGGGCGGCAAATCGTCGTCACCTTTGACCGGCCCGTCATGCCGCTCGGCGTGATGTCGGTCGATACCGCGCCGGTCACCGTCTCTCCCGGGGTGAATTGTCAGTGGCACTGGCTCGATCCTCGTTCGCTGGCCTGTGAGCTCAATGAGAATCAGGCACTCGCGGCGGCGACGCAGTACACGGTCGCGGTCCAAGCGGGTATTCGGGCGCAAGACGGGACGGTTTTGAAACATCCCTATCAATGGGTGTTCGCCACCGAGCGGCCCGCGATCAAGGGATACTCCTTCCGGACCTGGCGATCCCCGGGAACCCCGGTGGTCCGGCTGGTTTTCAATCAGCCGGTAACGCAAGAGACCGTGCAGACGGCGCTGCATTTTTCAAACCAAGCCTCGGCCATCGCTTCACCGGATACCTATCCCAGTGAAGTGTTTTACGTGCTGCCGTTGCCGGGCGAACCCGGCGCACTGGTCTTTCCTGGCGGAACGCCGCCCTTAAAAAGTGCGGCGCGCCGCGTTTGGCTGGTGGAGCCCGCCCAAGAATTGCCGCTCGATACCGCAACCCGGCTCAGCGTCTCTCCGGGCTTGCGCGGCTACGCCGGACCTCTGCGCGGAACGGAGCAGCGCACGGTCGTTGAATTCGACACTTTTCCCGTGTTCCGTTTTCTCGGCGTGCGTTGTCTCATCGACGCCAAATCGGTGCTCATCGACACTGCCCTCCCTGCCGGAAAGCAACCGGCCTGCAATCCCTTCGGCACCGTATCTCTGGTGTTCTCGGCGCCGGTGATTGCGCCCGAGATCAAAGCCCATTTAAGTCTGACGCCCGACTTGACGGCCGGACGTACGGACTTCGATCCGTGGGCGAACGTCCGCGCCTACAGCCGTCTGTGGTCACCGCACGCGCGCGGTGCTGAATACACCGTCGAACTGCCGGAACACCTGCGCGCTTTCCAGAGCTACTCCATTGCCAATCTCAAGGGGGCGCGCGATGAATTCGGTCGCCTGCTGACCGGTCCGGACGCGATGAACTTTCGCACCGATCACCGTCCGCCGCGGCTCAAAATTACGCATCCCATCGCCGTGCTGGAAAAGGATGCTCCCACGGCAATGCCCCTGTACGTCACCAACCTGACCGGCGTCGACATCCACTATCACAGGCTCACTCCCAACGGCGCCGAGAGCGGCCTCAAAAGCAATCAACCGATCGATCGCGCCTGGGACATCTCCTATGCGACGCCCCTCAAGCTACGCGAGCTTCTTGACGGACATTCCGGAGCGCTCAGCGGCACCCTTCACGCGCACCCCACACCCTCTTCCGCGGGCGACGCTCTGTATTCCGATTCCGATTCGGATGAGGTCCCCTGGACGCAGGGTGTACGCCATCGCGATTTCTTTGCGGAAGTGACGCCCTTCGAAGTGCACGCCAAACTGGGCGCCTACAACACCTTGGTGTGGGTGACTTCGCTCGCAACCGGCGCGCCTGTCGTCAAGGCGCGAATACGCATCTTTCGGGACAACTATCAAGGCCTGACGGCGGCGGCGGCCGTACTTGCACAAGGTGTAACCGATAAGGATGGGATCGCGGTACTGGCGGGCCGAGATGAACTCACACGCCTCGGCGGCCAAGGGCTTCCGGATGAGACCCTCATGGTCCGCGTGGATGCCGGCGGCGACGTTGCGCTGCTGCCGCTCGATGATGCCTTCGCGCTAGATACCTATCGTGCTTCGCGCGGTCAATTTTGGTCGGGATACACCCCGTCCAATCACATTCGCGCCTGGGGCACGACTGCCCAGGGCGTGTACAAACTCGGCGACGTCGTCCAGTACAAACTGTATTTGAGGGGTCAGAACAATTCGACGCTCGAGCCGGTGGCACAGCGCGCAGGCTATCAACTCGACATCGTTGATCCCACCGGCAAGACCATCAAGACGGAGGCCGACGTCACCCTCTCAGCGTTCGGCGCCTACGCGGGTTCATTTCGGGTGCCGTTGAGCGGGACGGTCGGTTGGTACGACTTCCGGCTGCGCGCGCCCGCGGCAAGTCCCGCGGCAGATTGGACGCCCATGCGCGTGCTGATCGCCGACTTCACCCCGGCCCCCTTTCAAGTGCAGAACACGCTGAACGGCCAGCTTTTCCAACCCGGCGATTCAGTTGACGTGACCACCCAAGCTTCCCTGCATGCGGGTGGTCCGTACGCCAATGCCGGTTCGCGGGTGACCGCTCGATTGTTTCCGCAGCAGCTGGAAATCTCGAATCCCATCGCAGCCGGATTCAGTTTCGCAAGTCTTGACCCGGCAGGTGAGTGCCGGGCGCGCCCCTGGCCCGACGTCGAGACCGTGCATCAATCGGAAACCCAGGTCGACGACAAGGGCCACTTGACGACGCAGTTTCAATTGCCCGACGCGGACATGCTGAGCGCTCGGCTCGAAGTGGAGAGTGCGGTGCGTGATGAGCGCGGCAAGTACGTCGCGAACCGCAGCGTTGCGCAATACCGGGGCCGCGATCGCTTCGTCGGCCTGCGCTCGGATCACTGGACGCTCGAAGAAGGCAAGCCTTCCGCGATCCAATATATCGTCGTCGATCAAACGGGAAAAGCCGTCTCCGGGGTGCCGGTGACCGTGACGGCCGCCGCGCAGATCATGACTGCGGCCCGCGTCAAAGGCGCTGGAGACGCGTATCTGACCAGTTACGAGCAGCGCTGGGAACAGGACTCCTCCTGCCAGGGTCAGTCGGGCATTGGCGTTCAAAACTGCATCTTTACGCCCAGCCGCCCCGGCTTATACAGCCTTTCCGCGCGCGTCGAGGATACCCGCGGACGCTCGCATACCACCCAAATGTGCATGTGGGTAACCGGCAAGGGGCGAGTACTGTGGCAGGAGCCCGCGGACATGAGCTTGAGCGTGGTGCCCGAACGGGAGACTTACAAAGTCGGTGACCGCGCCCGCTACCTGATCAAAAATCCATTTCCCGGCGCACGCGCGTTGATCACCATCGAGCGCTTCGGCGTCATCAAGCACTGGGTTCAAACCCTCGCCGGCAATACGCCGGTGATCGAATTCAACGTCGAACCCGATTTCATGCCGGGCTTCTACCTGTCGGTCGTGGTGATGTCGCCACGAGTGGCGCCGGTCCCGGGCGCCCCGGCGCTTGACCAGGACGGCGTCGATCTCGGCAGACCGACGTACCGCATCGGCTATCTCAAGGTCCCGGTCGTGGATCCTTACAAGACTCTCGACGTGCGCATCAAGAGCAACAAGGACTCGTATAAGCCACGCGATGTTGTCAGCGTCCGGCTCGCCGCCAGTCCCCACAAAACTGCGCAGCGCGAACCCGTCGAGTTTGCAGTAGTGGTTCTCGATGAGGCCGTATTTGATCTGATCCAAGACGGCAAGAGCTACTTCGATCCCTATCGCGGCTTCTACCAGCTCGAAAATCTGGATCTTGCGAACTACACACTGTTGTCGCGGCTCGTGGGATTGCAGAAATTCGAGAAGAAGGGCGCCAACGCCGGGGGCGACGGCGGTGCGGGATTCGACATGCGCAGCATCAGTCAGTATGTGGCGTACTGGAATCCTTCCGTCGCCGCCGACAAACACGGGCAAGCAACGGTTTCATTCGTACTGCCGGACAACTTGACCGGCTGGCGCGTATTCGCCATCGCGGTAACTCCAGGCGATCGAGTCGGCCTGGGCGACTACAAGTTCAAAAGCAGCAAGTTGACGGAGCTACGTCCGGTGATGCCCAATCAACTTACCGTGGGCGATCGCTTCACGGCGGGCTTCAGCGTGCTCAACCGCTCGGACAAGACCCGCACGATCGACGTCGATCTCGAGGCGCGTGGGCCGATCGCCGCGGCCAATCCGCGCGTGGTGAAGTCGCACCAGACGGTCACGCTGGCGCCCTTCAAGCGCGACACAGTGTGGCTGCCGCTCGCGACCATAGCCGACGGCAGCCTGCGGGTCAGCGCCGTCGCGTCCGACCGCCTCGACAAAGATGCGCTCGCACATACATTGATGATTCATCAGCGCGTATCACTCGATGTTGCAGCAAGTTATGGCACCACGCTGGCTTCCGGCGTCGATGAGCCGCTGCTGTTTCCCTCCCAAATGATGCCGGGGGTCGGCGCGGTCTCGGTGTTGTTGACTCCGACGGTCCTCGGCAATCTGGACGGCGCTCTGCGCTACGTCCGCGACTATCCCTACCTGTGCTGGGAGCAGCGCTTGACCAAGGCCATGTTGGCGGCAAACTACTTGCAGCTTCGCGATTATTTGGCCGCAGATTTGCAATGGCCGGAGGCCAATGCGCTGCCGCAGACGATGCTCGACGAGGCCGCCGGCTTTCAGGCTCCGAATGGCGGCATGGGTTTTTGGACGGCCGAAGACGCGCGCGTCAGTCCGTATTTGTCGGCGGCGACTGCGCTGGCTTTCAACCGCTTGAATTCCGCCGGTTACCATGCGCCGCCGGACGTACAGAAGAATCTCGACGTCTACCTGGAACGCATGCTGCGTGAAAACGTGGCACCGAGTTTCTACAGCGAGGGAATGGTCTCGAGCGTACGGGCGGTCGCGCTGCAGGCGCTGGCGGAGCGTGATCGGCTGTCCCTCGCTGATCTGCAGCGCTACGAGAAATACGCGCCCAAAATGGACTTGTTTGGTCTTGCCGCCTTCCTCAATGCCGCGGCTCGAATCAAGGGCGCCGAAGCGCTGGCGGCGAACATCGCCCGCCAGATCCTCGCGCACGCCGATCAAAGCGGCGGACAATTTCATTTCAGTGAAATGCTGGACAGCGGCTACCTGCAAATTCTTGCAACCCCCATGCGCAGCGAGTGCGCAATCTTGAGCGCATTTCTTCGCTACGGCGAAACCGCCGAGGGAGCGAAGCTGGTCGGCGACGTGCCCTTTAAACTGGTGCGCAGCGTGACTCAATCACGCGGCAGCCGCGATCACTGGGAGAACACCCAGGAAAATCTATATTGCACGTCCGCGCTGGTGGAGTACGCGGCGATCTACGAGAAAGATGCGCCGGCCCTCGGCGCGCGGGTGAGCCTCGACGGCGCCCCGGTGGGCGATGCGAAATTCACAGCGCGCCGCGATCGGCCGGTGCTGATGAGTCATTCGAACGGCGCCGATGCAGGACGCCGGGCGGTCGTGCACATCGAGCGTACCGGCGAGGGTCGACTCTATTATTCCACCCGGCTGAGCTATTCGCTCAACGAGCTGGCCGCCAAAGAGACCAACGCCGGCATGGAAGTGCATCGCGAATACAGCGTGCAGCGCGACGGCGGTTGGCAGCTGCTCGCCTCTCCGCTCGATGTGAAACGCGGAGAACTTGTGCGCATCGATTTGTACGTGTCTTTGGCCGCGCCGCGCCACTTTGTGGTCGTGGACGATCCGGTGCCGGGTGGCCTGGAACCCGTCAATCGTGAACTGGCGACCGCCTCGACCGTCGATGCCGACGAAACCGGCTTCATGGCCGCAGGCGGTTCGTTTTGGCTCAAATATTCCGATTGGAGCGAGTACGGCATCTCATTGTGGAACTTCTACCATCGCGAATTGAAACACGATGCAGCGCGTTTCTACGCGGACTACTTGCCGGCGGGGCACTACCACTTGAGCTACGGCGCGCAGGCCATGGCCGAAGGCGAATTCGTGGCGGCCCCGACAAAGGCGGAGGAAATGTACGACCCCGACGTGTACGGCAAAGGCCTGCCCGCAATGGTACTGGTGAACCATGACTAAACGCGGGCTGCTGAAGGCGGGAGCCGCCGGTGCGGCCCTGGCGGCACTCACGCTCGGCATCGCCACCCATGCGGCCTTGCGCGAGTTTCCGCAGGACATCGCCATCGTATCCGGCGTAGCCCGCAAATCCCAGGTGCTTGCCCGCGACGGCTCGCCCTTGAGCTACACGCGCGAGAATATGTGGAACACCGGTGACCTGGTGCCGCTCGCGGCCGTACCGGCGCTGCTGCAGCGGGCATTCATCGTTGCCGAAGATCAACATTTCTACGCTCATCACGGCATCGATTGGACCGCACGCCTGGCTGCCCTCTGGCAGGACCTGCGAGCCGGCGCCGTCGTGCGCGGCGCCAGCTCGATCACCGAGCAAACGGTGCGCATTCTGCACCCGCGGCCGCGCAATTTGTGGTCTCGATGGATCGAAAGCATCGAGGCTGCGCGGCTGGAATCGCGCTTCTCGAAGGCGCAAATACTGACGTTTTACCTGAATCAAGTGCCCTATGCGGAGCGGCGCCGCGGCGTGGTACAAGCCGCGCGGCTGTACTTCGACCGCGGACTCGATACCCTGTCGCCCGCCGAGCAGCTTGCGCTTGCCGTATTGGTG
>Ga0210406_10000877_pt1 | contig 39191 bp, 31 predicted proteins | sample IncBWC30MmetaG_FD_155454 | JGI IMG/M metagenome (GOLD analysis project Ga0210406, IMG submission 155454) | Forest soil microbial communities from Barre Woods Harvard Forest LTER site, Petersham, Massachusetts, United States - Inc-BW-C-30-M | ecosystem: Environmental > Terrestrial > Soil >... | reverse complement strand
AGACGAGCCGCGCTTCTCTTCGTCTTCTGGGTTCGGTCGGCGAGCCGATCAATCCGGAAGCCTGGGAATGGTATCACCGCGTCGTAGGCGATAGCCGCTGCCCGGTCGTCGACACCTGGTGGCAGACAGAGACCGGCGGCATTCTCATTTCCCCGTTGCCGGGGGCCATCAAGCTCAAACCCGGGTCCGCGACGCGACCCTTCTTTGGCGTCATTCCCGAGATCGTGGACGCGGAGGGTAAGGTTCAGGAAGGGGCGTGCGAGGGGAACCTGGTCATCGCCGACTCGTGGCCGGGTCAGTCGCGTACGGTGTTCGGCGACCACGCTCGCTTCGTGAACACATACTTCGCCGCCTATCCTGGCAAGTACTTCACCGGCGACGGCGCGCGCCGCGACGCGGGCGGCTACTACTGGATCACCGGGCGCGTCGACGACGTCATCAATGTGTCCGGTCACCGGATGGGCACCGCCGAAGTCGAGAGCGCGCTTGTCGCCCATCCGAAAGTGTCGGAAGCCGCGGTCGTCGGTTATCCGCACGACATCAAAGGGCAGGGCATTTACGCCTACGTGACCTTGATGAGCGGACTGGAGCCGAGCGAGGATTTGCGCAAGGAACTGGTCGCCTGGGTGCGCAAGGAGATCGGGCCGTTCGCCTCGCCCGACCTCGTTCAATTCGCGCCGATGTTGCCAAAGACACGCTCCGGCAAAATCATGCGCCGAATCTTACGCAAGATCGCGGAGAACGAGTATGGCTCGCTTGGCGACACCTCGACTCTGGCCGATCCTGCGGTCGTGACGGATCTTATCGGCAACAGGCAAAATCGCGGCAGGGACTAAGGCTGCGCGCCAAGCGTCTGGTCGCACGCCGGCGGGGAGTGTCGAGCGCCTTTTGCTTTTGAGATTACACGGAGACCGCCCTGACGCGTCTCCTCCCCCCAAAGCCCGTCCAACGGACGGGCGTCCTTCGGACGCTCTATGGTGGGGGAGGATCAAGGAGGGGGGTCGAGCCTGTCCTACGCGACGAGAGAAACGGGCCATTCGCCTTGGCCTACGCGACCCCCCACCCCTGCCCGCCCCCACAAGAGGGGGCGGGTGCGCTAACGCCCTCGATTCTATCGAAAGGCAGCATCCTCTACTGCGCAATCGACAGCTCTTGCGCGGTCTCGATCTTCGTCGCCAAAATGACGGCCTGAGTCCGGCTCTCGACGCCGAGCTTTTGGAAGATCGCGGACACATGCGCTTTCACGGTCGCCTCGGAGACGCCGAGCTCGTAGGCGATCTGCTTGTTGAGCAGGCCTTGCGACAGCATCATCAGCACCCGGATCTGCTGCGGGGTCAGCGAAGCGAGGCGCCGCGCCATTGCGCTTGATGCGCCGTTGGGGGCCGAGCCCGGATCGAAATCGGGAGGGGTCCATCGGCCGCCGTCCAGAACCTGGGCGATCGCTCCTCGCATCGTATCGAGCGAGTTGGTTTTCGGGATAAAGCCGGCCGCGCCGAATTCCATGCAATGACGGATGACCGCGCGCTCTTCGTTGCCCGAAACAACGATGACCGGAATGGACGGACGCCCCGAGCGCAGGAACAGGAGTCCAGAGAAACCGCGCACGCCCGGCATGGTCAGGTCGAGCAGCACGAGGTCGGTGTCTGGCGAAGCGTCCAGCGCTGCGACCATGCTGTCGAAGTCGTGCGCGACCGCGATCTCAGCATCGGGCGCCGCCGCGAGCACGGCCTGACGCAAACCGCCGACCATAAGCGGATGGTCATCGGCGATGAGCACGCGAAACGCGCTCTCTTCGCTTATGGTCTCCTCCCGTGCGGTCGCCGACGGCGCCACGGAACGAGGATTGCTGATCCGCCCGTCGTTGTCACGTCCGCGCTTTGCGCCTTGGGCGCTCACCCTTCACCTTTTCGTGAGGACGGCAAGCGTCCAAGCTGTCGCAATCCTTCGGTCATCGCGATCGTTGCGGCGATCCCTACGTTCAAGGAACGCAGGGGAGGTTGGATAGGGATATACACTCGAACATCGGCCGAAACCCGCACCGCCTCCGGAACGCCGGACGACTCGCGGCCGACAAGGATAATATCCTTTTCACGAAAAGCGAAATCCCACAAACACGCTTCGCCCTTTGTCGTCAGCAACACCAGCCGTCTTTGATTGGCGGCGCGCCAGACCGCGAAGCTCGCCCATGAATTGTGGCTCTCGATTGAAAGGGCGTCGATATAGTCCATCGCGGCCCGGCGGAAGCGGCTGTCGTTGATCCGAAACCCCGCCGGTTCGATGATCGCTGCGTCGACGCCGAGGCACGCGCAGGTGCGCATCATGGCGCCGGTATTTTGCGATATCGGGCTCGAACAAAGCGAGCAGAAGGGGTGCGGCCGGCCCCGTCATATTGCGCGCAAAAGCAAAAGGTTGGCGGGGGAAAAAGCCATTCGGAGAACGCCGGGAGCTGGAGAGAGAAGCGCGAAGCTTCGGGCTATGGACATCCAATTCGATCGATGCGAAAAGCCGCATCGAACCAATTCAAGGTCGTGACCCCGCGGGCGACGGGGCGACACGCACGTTGGGGGTTGAATTGACCATCAATGGAAGAAGTCGACGATGTTCCTTCCGGCTATGCCCTGGTGGGGGGATCTTCGAGGTGGCGGCTTTGTCCGCGGCCGGTAAAATGCTTTCCCCACCGACGCTAGAGTAAAAGCTGGCCGACGGGCGACGCATCGACTTCTTCCTCGACAATTCTTCGACTCCACGTCCATCAGAGATCCACGGCATGAGCGGTCCTTCGACCTACGTTCCAAAAAGCGCGATTGGGCGCTGGTTTGAATCGCGTCTTCCGATTTTTGGCTTGGTCCATTCCTCGTTTATCGCCTATCCGGTGCCGCGCAATCTCAACTACATGTGGACGTTCGGCGCGATTCTCTCGTTCATGCTGGGGGCGCAGATCGTCACCGGCATCGTTCTCGCCATGCATTTCATTCCTTCGTCGACCCAGGCTTTCTCTTCGGTCGATAACATCATGCGCAATGTCAACTACGGCTGGCTGATCCGCTACCTGCACACGAACGGCGCCTCGCTCTTCTTCTTCGCCGGCTATATCCATATGTTCCGCGGCCTCTATTACGGCTCCTTCAAGCCGCCGCGCGAGCTCCTCTGGATTATCGGCGTCATCATCTACTTCCTGATGATGGCGACGGCTTTCATGGGCTACGTTTTGCCCTGGGGCTCGATGAGCTTCGCGGGCGCGACCGTTATCACCAATCTCACATCAGCAATCCCGATCATCGGCAACACGATCGCCCACTGGCTCTGGGGCGGATTTGCCGTCGGCGGCCCGACGTTGACCCGGTTCTTTTCGCTTCACTACCTGCTCCCGTTCATCATCGTGGGGTTCGTAGCGCTCCACGTCTGGGCGCTCCACGTCGCCGGGCAAAACAACCCCGACGGCATCGACGTGAAAGACCTTCAGCGCGACACGGTCGCCTTCACGCCCTACGCCACGATCAAGGACGTCTTTGGTCTGATGGTGTTCCTGATCCTTTATGCCTGGCTCGTGTTCTACATTCCCAACTATCTGCTTGACGCCGACAATTCGAACCCCGCCAATCCTTTGGCGACGCCCGCGCATGTGGTGCCGGAATGGTACTTGCTGCCGTTCTACGCCATGCTCCGTGCGATCCCGAGCAAATTTTGGGGCGTGGTCATCCTGTTGTCGGCGATCGTCGTGCTCGCATTTATTCCGTGGCTCGACCGCTCGCCGGTCAAGTCGGCGAAGTACCGTCCCACCTACCGATTTTTCTTTTGGGTCTTCGTCGCGATCGGCATTGGTCTTGGCTATCTCGGCTCCCAAGAGCCGACCGAGGGGCTGGCGCTCATCGCGCGCATCTTAACCTTCGGCTATTTTGCGTTCTTTCTCATCATCATGCCTATTCTCAGCTTTACGGAGAAGACAAAGCCGATCCCCACCTCGATCGCCGATGCGGTGCTGACGAGGACGAAAACCGCGGTTGCTGCGGCTGAATGATGCGGACCCCTTGCAAGGAAGTTCAACAATGATCCGTGTCAGGTTTTCCGCGCTTGCCTTTGCGGCCACGACGCTGGTCCTTGCGAGCGCGTCCGCCGTGCTCGCGCAAAGCGACGCTGAGCAGCCGAACCCTCCGCGACAGAGCTGGAGCTTCTCGGGGATGTTCGGCATCTACGACAAGGCTCAGCTTCAGCGCGGGTTCCAGGTGTACAAGGAGGTCTGCAGCACCTGTCATGCTCTGAGCATTCCTTTCCGCACGCTCGCCGATCCCGACGGGCCCGGCTTCAGCGAGGACCAGATCAAGACGCTCGCCGCCACCTATCAAATCACCAACGCGGAGCCCAACGAGAAGGGCGAAATTTTCAAGCGTCCCGGAACGCCAGCCGACAACATCCCTCGCCCTGAGGCCTATCCGAACGACCAGGCCGCCGCGGCGACGCTCGGAAAGGCGCCGCCGGACATGGCGTTGCTTGCTAAAGCGCTGAAGTTCGAGCGCGGCTTTCCTTGGTTCGTCGTCGACGCGCTGCCGGGCTTTGAATATCAGGAGATGGGCGCCGATTACATCCACGCGATCCTGACCGGCTATACGAAGCCGGATGACTTACAGTGGAATTTGTACTATCCCAGCCACAAGATCGCGATGCCGCAGCCGATCACCGACGGCGCGGTCGATTACAAGGACGGCACCAAGCCGACTTTGGAAAATTACTCCAAGGACGTCGCGGCCTTTCTGAGTTGGGCCGCCGAACCGAACCTTCCCGAGCGCAAGAGAATTGGCCTGAGAGTCATGATCTTCCTCATCGTGTTCGCGGTGCTGCTCTACTTCGTCAAGAAGCGCATCTGGGAATCCGCGCACTAGCAAGCCAACATCGAGGGCGTCACGCCACGTGGATCGCGTCGCGACCGTTAGGAACGGCGCCGCTCTCGATGGAGCGGGGTGAGCATGTCCAAAGCAATCGTAGGGGTCATCGGCGGCTCGGGAGTTTATGATCTTCCCGGCCTGACGGACCTGCGCGAGGAGCGGGTTGCGACCCCCTGGGGCGATCCCTCTGACTCCCTGCGCTTTGGGCGGGTTGGCGAAACGCAGGCGGTGTTCCTGGCGCGCCATGGCCGCGGCCATCGTTTCTCTCCTTCAACGATCAATTATCGCGCCAACATCGACGCGCTGAAGCGAGTCGGCGTCACAGATATCATTGCGCTCTCGGCCTGCGGCTCGTTTCACCGCGAGCTCTATCCCGGCATGTTCGTCATGATCGATCAGTTCGATGATCGCACCTATCGGCGCCAAACAAGCTTCTTCGGCGACGGCTGTGTCGCTCACGTCTCGATGGCCCATCCGATCGCGCCGCTGCTGCGCCGGCGCCTCGTCGCCGCGGCTCAAGCGGAGACAATCGCTTGTCGCGACGGGGGGACTTACGTTTGCATTGAAGGTCCGCAGTTCTCATCGCTCGCAGAGTCGCTTGGTTTCCAGGCGCGCGGCGCCGACGTCATCGGCATGACCGGCGCGACCGAAGCGAAACTGGCGCGTGAAGCCGAGATTTCCTACGCGACGATCGCCATGGTCACCGACTATGACTGCTGGCACGAGGAGCACGGCGCGGTCGACGTCGCCTCGGTGATCAAGGTCATGGGCGAGAACGCCAACAAAGCGAGCGCGGTCGTCGCGCGGACGCTACGCGAATTTCCCCCGCAGCATGAAGCCTGTCCAATCGGATCGGACCGCTCGCTTGAATTCGCGCTGATCACAAACCCTTCCCACCGTGATCCCGAGCTCGTCAAAAAACTAGATGCGATCGCTGGTCGCGTGCTGCGCACCGGCTGATCGGCGGCTCCTTCGTGGCGCCGGCCAAGGCCTGCGGCTTGCGCGACTTCCGGCATTCAACCTAAATGAGAGCGCCGTGCCGCGTTCGATGCGGTCATCGTCACTTGACCGGGACCTTGAGGAATCCATGTTCAGGGATGCGTTTGAACGGCTCCTGTTCGCGGCCCGATTTCTTCTCGCGCCCCTCTATCTGGCGCTCGCTGTCAGCCTCGTCGCAATTCTCTTTAAGAGCGGCCTTCACCTCTACGACCTCCTGTGGCAGTTGCCGACTCTCAACGATGAACAGGTCCTTCTATCGGAGCTTGCCATCGTCGACCTGACGCTCACGGCGTCGCTGGTGGTGATCGTGTTTCTCTCCGGCTACACCAATTTCGTTGCTCCGGTGGCTATGCGGAAGGACGACGGGCGGCCGCATTGGATCGCCGAGATCGACTTCAGCGAACTCAAGCTCAAATTGATGGCCTCGATCGTCGCCATCTCGGGAATCAAGCTGCTCGAGGCCTTCATGAACATCGATCATGAAACCGACCGCGAACTGTATTGGCTGGTCGGCATTCACTTGACCTTCGTCGTTTCGACAATCGTTCTCGCGCTCGCGGAGCGGTTTGGGCCCCACACACACCCGTCCGACGTCGACTCGGAAGGCGCCTGAGCGCTATTTCTCCAGAACCACTTTCCGGCATTCGGGCGGGAGCGCCGCCACCGGCAGCGGCGGTTTGGGCAATCCAGCGCGCGGATGCAGCGCCTCGTCGGTGAACCACCAGGCGAGCGACTTGTCGCAGCCATCGCCGGGCGGGACCGGCTCCTGCGGCTCACAGCCGGAGTCGCCCGCCGGGCATTTGATGCGGATATGGAAATGGTAGTTGTGCCCCCAATAGGCGCGCACCTTATTCATCCAGGGCTGCCCCTTTGCGGTCTCGCACAGGGCCTTCTTGATTGCGGCATTGACGAAGATGCGTTCGACTTCCGGCTCTTCGGCCGCCGCCCTGATGACGCCGGCCTGCGCGGGCGTCCAACGCGCCCGGTCGACCGAGAGCCCGTCCTCGGTCACCATGTCGACCGCCGACATGGTCTCACGTTCTTCTCTAGAGAGCGTACGGTCCGGCATCGGGGTGAGCCAGACGTCGGCGTCGAGGCCGACCTGATGGGAGGCGTGGCCGGTCAGCATCGGGCCGCCGCGCGGCTGGGAAATGTCGCCGACCAGAATGCCGTTCCAGACGCCTTCGGCCTTCGCCTTGCGCGAGAAGCGCTCGAGGAACGCGATCATCGCCGGATTCCCCCACATGCGATTGCGCGACAGGCGCACGACCTGCCAGGACTCGCCGTCGACCGGGAGCGCTTTCGCTCCGGCGAGACAGCCGCGGGAGTAGAAGCCGATCGAGCGCGCCTGGGCTTCGACGGGCGTCAGCGCCCGCCCGAACACTTCCTTGGCCGGCAGCCTAGGGTTCGCGGGATCTGCGAGCGGCGGCAGCGGTTTGGGGTTCAGCGTTCCCTTGTCCTGGGCGAGCGCCGGCAAGCTCCAGGCAAAAGCGACCGCGAGTGCGATGCTGATCGGTATGAATCGTATGGGCATCGGTCTCCGATCCGTGACCGGGCAGCGACTCAGCGGCGGCGCGCCGAGTATGGCGCCTGAGGCTAGCCTCACCAACGGGCCCGAATGTTCACGATTTTGTAAGCGGGCTTTGAAAAGGTCTTTTGATGCCGCCTAGGGATTGTTAAGGATCGGGCCATGCAGGGTCGTCTCTCTAGACGGACGCAATGGGCGGGCTCGGCGGCGGTGGGGGCGGCTCTCGTCATGGCCGGTTGCGCGGGTCCCACGGTTCAGCCCGGCCAGTCTTCAAACGGCAGCCTCACGTCGGTCGACGGCGCGACCGTCTCGCTTGCCGCGTTCGAGAACTCGGCCTTCCCCTACCACGGCATGATCCCGAATTATCAGGAAACGGGGAAGACGCGGCCCTTCATGGACGTCGATGAGAATGGCCGGCTCGGCCATTCGAGCCCACGTGGGGGAATCCACTGGGAAGACCAAACCTACAGCGACCGCAGCGTGCTGCTTGCAGCGCCGCAGTCCTTCGATCCGGCCAAGGGCGGCGTCATCATCGTCTTCTTCCACGGTAATAACGCGACGCTGTCGCGCGACGTCATCGCCCGCCAGCAGATCGTGCGCCAGCTCGCCGATTCGGGCCTCAATGCCGTTCTGGTCGCGCCCCAGCTCGCCGTGGACGCGCAGGACTCGAGCGCTGGACGCTTCTGGTCGTCGGGCGGGTTCGCCTCTTTCCTTAGCGAGGCGCAGTCGAAACTCGGCGACCTCTATCCCAACGCGCGCGGCGCGTTTCGGCGGATGCCGATTGTCATCGTCGCCTACAGCGGCGGCTATCTGCCGGCCGCCTATTCGCTCACAGTTGGCGGCGATCAGGGCCGGGTGCGCGGGCTGGTGCTGCTCGACGCGCTCTACGGCGAGCGCGACAAATTCGTGAGCTGGGCGGAAGGACCAGGACGCAACGCCTTCTTCGTCAGCGCCTATTCGACTTCGTCGCGCGCAGGCAACGATGCAATCCGCGCGGAGCTCGAGGCCGCCGGGGTCCCGACCGTGAGCGGTCTGCCGGGCCAGCTTACCCCCGGCGTCGTCGCGTTCGTCGACGCCGGCTCGGTCGATCACAGCGACTTCGTCACCTCGGCCTGGGGCGGCGCGCCCTTACGCGACATCTTCTCCCGCATTGGCGGGTAGCGCTACGGTCAATCGTCCGCGTCAAGATGCTTCATGAACTTGGCCAGGTCGTCGCCCTTGAGCGTGCTTTCCGCGATCGTGTTCCAGGCCGCTGAGGCGTCTTTTTTGGATATCTCGTCATCGGCCGGTCGCAGCTGAAAGACCAAGTCATAGGGGTTGGTGATATTCCGGGTCGTCGACGTCCATTGGACGACCTTGAACGTCTTCAGACTGGGATCGAGAGCGTCGTCGGTCACGCTGACCTTGTTATCTTGTGACGACTTCTTGGTGCCAGCGCGTATCGCGTCGAGCACTTTGTCGATTCGATTTTTATCGCCTTGCAGGCTTATGCTCACCGTTCCGTCCGGAATGTTGCGAGCATAGCCGGCGAGATTGTACATGATCGCCTGCTTCTGGATCATCGCCCGGAAGCCGACCTTCTGGATCATTGCGCCGCTGACGATGCCCTTGATGGCTTGTTGCTCGGCGCTTGCCGCGCCCGCGGTCAAAAGGGCGGCCCCGCAGACGAGACCTCCGACAAGCAGAGTGAGGCGACCAACGGCCAAATTCATGTGTTCTCTCCGCCCGTCCGAATCAGCACGACCGACCAGCCCTAACAGCCCCGCCTGTATATCGCTTTTATAAGCCACGTGAGCGTTCGCGCTAGCGTCGCGCAGAGCTTCTCAGGGCCGTACAGATTGCAACGCGGAGGGAGGGCCTATGAAGGGAGCGGTGGTGAACGCGAATGGCGCTGTTCAAAATAAGTGAACTAGGCGGGGCGGAAATCAACGCGTCAAATCAAACAGTCAAATAAGCCATCCGCAGACCTGCGCCACGCTCTCGTGAGCGAGCGCAAGCCTGCGGTCGGGTCGATAGATTTGATCCGTCGTCGTCTTAGTCGACGGTCTCTGGCGTCTTCATCAGGCGCTTCAGCGCGTCACGCTCCAACAGCGCCGGAACATAGGCGCGAATGCCAGGCTGCAGATCTTGCAGCGAGACAAAACGCCCGTCCGCCAACCGCAGACCGTCGCGATAGAGGCCGGCCTCGCGCTGGGCGAAGGTCGTCTCAACTTCCGCGTCGACGCGGAGCGCCGTTCGTAACGCCGGCGGAATATCCGTCAGCATCACCTTCGTGTCGCATTGCATGCAAACTGCGGTGCGCGGATCGCCAGCTGAGGCGAAACCGATTGAACCGCTCGGAAACCGCGTCGTTACATAGATCTCGCCCTCACGGGCGGGACGCGATCCATACATCTCCAACGAGTAGTCGCACATGACAGGCTCCTGCGCTTTACGAGCCCCCCGGTTGCTATCGAGAGATTGAACGTCCTTATTTTCTTCTATGGTTCCAGAGGCTAACTTGCCATTGGGGCATTATTGAGGGCAACGCCTTTCACACAACCATCAAATTTCCTTGCACAACAGTCTTGAAGGCGCCATTTTGCAGGTCTCGACGCTGTAAACTTTGGCGCCGCACGCTGAAGACTGTTGCGTTGTGCCTTAATGTTGGCCCGCCTTAGCGTCGTTCGTCTCCAGTCCGACGTCCTTCGCATCGACCCGCCGCCACGGCGCGCCGAACGATTCGACCCGAAAGCGTCTCGCCTCTAGCCCTTCGGGCCACCGATTCGAATCAAAGCCGGCCTTCGCCATCAGATCGCGCACGAATGCGCGAGCGTCGGGCAGGTGGCGCCACACGCTCGGCAGGAACAGGGCGCGCCGCTTGCCAGCCGAGAGAATGAGCCCGTCACGGTCAGGCTCGAGCGCAGCCACGAGCTCGGATTCGCTTTCGGTTGGAATCGGTCGCGGGTAGGAGAGGATCGACACGTCAAGGCGAAGCCCTGTGAGTTCGGACTCCTTCAGCGGCGGAAAGCGCGGGTCGGCAAAGGCCGCTTGCGCCGTATTGGCGACCGCATCGTCGATGAGCGGCCGACGGGGGCCGAGCGAACCGATGCAGCCGCGAAGCTGCTCGTCTTCGGTCAGGGTGACGAAGGTCGCGCGCCAGGGCGAGAACGCGGGCGATGCAGCGGCGAGCGTCGGGGGCGGCGCCTTGCCACCGTTTCGCGTGGCTAGGCCCAGGGCGACCATGCAGGCGGAAAGCAGACGCTCGCGATCGGTCTCGGCAAGTCGCGCCGAGGCCGCGTATTCGAGCGCGAAAGCGCCGTAGCCGACGACCCGTGACGCATCCGCGCCAACGTCTGCCGATGTCGCCAGATGCAGGCCGCTCACGCGCATGTCGCGCTCGGCGGCGATTTCGAGCGCCCCCTTGATCGGTAAGAAGCCGCAAGCGCGGCGGCCATCGAGCGCGGCGGCGTCGAGCGTCTCGATGCGCCGGGCGGTATTGGAATCGACCGACTCGGCGCGTCTTTGGTCGAGAAAATGCGACAAGTCGGATGAGACTGCGACGACCGTCTCCGGCCCGCCCCAGACCCGACGCAAGGCCTCTGCGACCTGACGGGAATGGGCGTCGCCGACCAGAATGGGGACGATTTCGAACGGCGCCGGCAGCATCGCTTGGAGCATTATCAAATGCATTTCGAGCGAATGCTCGCCCGCGAACGGCCGCGGGTCGACGATAATTCCGGCCGCTTGGGCGAGCTCGGCATGCGTGACGCCCGCGACCGGAATCTCGCCGAGCGGCGTGCGCCACTTCGACGCCGGATGAACCGCAATGCCCGAGAACGCGACGCGATGGGCTGGGCCAATGATGACGATCCGGCGTGGCGGCTTGGCCCGGCGCGCCCACGCACCGAACGCCGTCGCAGCGACCGAACCCGAATAAGCGAGGCCGGCATGCGGCGCGATGACGACCTTTGGCGCGACGCCGCCATCAGGCCGGGCATGTTTGCGCACATCCGCGATCAATGCGTTCAGCGCATCCGGCGCCGCCGGGTAAAACACTCCCGCGACCTGCGGGGGGTGGACGGTCTCGGCATGACTCGGCATGAGCCAACCATTGCGATGAACCCGTCAGCGTGCGCCGCTGACAGAGGATGCTACTCCGCGATCACTTCGCCCGAGCCGCCGAATTCCTTGGGAAAGTCCTTCATCTTCGGCAGGCCGTCCTTAATCGGCAGGACGGTTTCCTGATAGTTGAGGTGGACGCCGGGCTTGAAGTCGAGCGTCGGGATCGTGGCGTAGAACACGTCAACCACGCCGAAGGGCGGATGGGCGGCCATCACATGACCGCCGCATGTCTTGCAGTACTGCCGCTCGCTCGTCGGGGTCTTCGCGAACGTGGCGATCTGATCACTCCCTTTCGTGACCTTCACCGCGTCGGGCTTCCAGAGGCTGAAGGCGTTGAGTGGGCCGCCCGACCAGGAGCGGCAGGATTGGCAATGGCAATAGCCCATCGCCTCAGGCGCGCCTTCGGCTTCGATCTCGACTGCGCCGCAAAAGCAGGTTCCCTTGTGAGCCATCGTCTCCTCCGCTGATTGGTTCTCTTGGTCCAAGCCCGCGCGCGAGCCGCGCCGGAAGTTTACCCGATCAGCCCGCAAAAGGATATGGAAGAGGACGGCGCCGCCTCACCCCAAGGCCGGCATTGCATTTGCGCTGCGCCGACCCGACATGATCGAGGGAACAGGGAGCGGCCGCGCCAAAGTGGAACGGGCCATGGACGCAGAAACCGAAACGTGCGTCGATGTCGAGTATTGGACCAGGCTCGACGATGGGCGGATCGAGTGCGGCGTCTGCCCGCGCTTCTGCAAGATGCGCCCAGGGCAACGGGGCCTATGCTTCGTTCGCCGCGCGCGTGAGGACGGCGCGGGCATGGAGCTCACCGGCTACGGCCGATCGACGGGATTCTGCGTCGATCCGATCGAGAAGAAGCCGCTCAATCACTTTCTGCCTGGCTCGGCGGTGCTGTCGTTCGGGACCGCGGGCTGCAATCTCGCGTGCTCGTTCTGCCAGAATTGGGACATCTCGAAGAGCCGCGAAGTGGCGCGGCTAAGCGCGCATGCGGCGCCGGAAACAATCGCGCGCGCGGCCGAGCGGCTAGGCTGCGCCAGCGTCGCTTACACATACAACGATCCGGTCATCTTCCTGGAATACGCGCTCGACGCCGCGGCCGCCTGTCGCGCACGAGGCGTGAAAAACGTCGCCGTCACCGCCGGCTTCATTTGCGCGGAGCCGCGCAAGCGCTTGTTCGCTGGCATGGACGCTGCGAATGTCGATCTGAAAGGCTTCACCGAGCGCTTCTACGCCAAGCGCTGCGCCGGTTCGCTCGCGCCCGTCCTCGATACGCTCAAATATCTCGTTCACGAAACGAATGTCTGGACCGAGATCACGACGCTGCTCATTCCGGGCGAGAACGATTCCGACGAAGAGCTCGACGCGCTCACGCAATGGGCGGCGCGGGAACTGAGAACAGACGTTCCCCTGCATTTCACCGCCTTCCATCCCGACTATCACATGCGGGAGACAGAACCCACGCCGCCCGCGACGCTGCAGAAGGCGCGCGCGATCGCCATCCGCAATGGGCTTCAGCACGTCTATGTCGGCAACGTCCACGATCCGGCGCGGCAGGCGACGCTCTGTCCGACCTGTGGCGCGCGCGCGATCGGGCGCGACGGCTATACGATCAGGACTTACGCGCTCGACGTTTCGGGCGCATGCGCAAGCTGTGGGACCAGGATGGCCGGCGTCTTCGCGGCTCAGCCCGGCGCGTGGGGCGCGCGGCGGCTATCCATCGACATCGAACGCTACGCGGCATGAGGCCGCTCAATCGTCAAGCGCTCGCTACTGGTCGAGCGAGGCAAGCATCTCGTCGAATGCGCCGGATGGGACGCGAAACACTCCGGTGAAGGGCTGGGTCAGCTCTAGAATTAGGAAGAGGGCGCTGCCGACGGCGAAAGCGCCGAAGCCCAGCGCGACGATCGTCGTCGGGTTGATGCGCGACAGCACGCCGAAGCCGCAAAAGAGGATCATCGCCCAGGAAACGACAATCACCACCAACGGCCAGGACACGGGACTCGCCAGTTGCAGCGAGATCAGCAGTCTGGTCTGCTCCATCGCACTGGCGGCGGCAGCCGCGTTCGCCGCGAATTGCCGTTGAGCCGGAGTCTTCGGGTCGAGCGAACCGACATCCTCGTCCGTTTCCCTCAAGATCTTCAGCGGCTCAGCGACGCTGAGGTCCGGCGGCATGGCCCCCGGCTCCCCTCCCCACCACAGCATCCTGCGAACCTTCATCAGGGTATCCTTCATCATCGCCCGCGTATGCGCCGTTTCAGGCCCAAATTCTGCAAGCGCCAGATCGAGTTGGAGCGCCCGAGCCGCAAACGTGTTCATCTCTGACTTTTGCGTCGAGTAAAGGCTGTAGGCGGACCCGATCAGTGTTCCAAGCACGAGCGCGAGCAGAAGAGAGATGAGGCCGACGATTGCGGTGATCATATCGCGCGAACGATCGGAGGTATGCGGCGCGGGCAGGAGCTTCTGCAGATAGAGGCCTGCGACGCCGAAGGCGAAAGTCAAGGCTGCGACGGCAAGGCTTATCCAAACTGTCATCATCGACATTTGCCTCGCAGCAGCGTCCGAATCGATACGCGGCGCTAGTAAAAAAGGCCGCCGAATCCGTCGCGTCGCGTCGTACAATGGGACATCGAGCCGCGCAATCCAAGCTCTGAGCTCGCGCCGACGGGCGGGCCTTCCGCGCGGCGAATATAGGTTCAAGCTGGTGGAGAAAGTTTAAGGAGGAGTCCCATGGAAATGATTCAGGCGCAGGGCGTGCATCACATCACGCTCGTCGGCGCCGATCGGCAGACGTCAATCGATTTCTGGGAGGGCGTGCTCGGCATGCCGTTCATTTTCGAGCAGCCCAATCTCGACGATGCGAACGAGAGCCACATCTATTTCGATCCCGGCGACGGCCGGCTCATCACCGTGTTCACGCGAGAGAACCGCAAGCCGGTGCATCGCCGCACGCCGACCGACATAGGCTGTGTGCATCATATTGCGTTCAACGTCTCGCGCGCCGTCTGGATGCAGGCCGTTCGGCGGCTCGAGGCGCGCGGCGTCAAGCCGGCTGTTCGCGATCGGATGTTCATGGATTCGATCTATTTCGAGGATCCGCTCGGGCTCCTGATCGAGCTCGCCTGTTACAAATTCGAGCCGCCTTCCGGCTACACGCACGCGGACGTGCTGTTCGCCGCGCACAATCTGCGCGTCGCGCGCGGCGACCGGGCGATCGCCGAAGTCCATCTCGCGGATGCGATCGAAAGCCTCGTTGCAGCCTCGACCAAGAGCCTGTCGTCAGATCGCGCGCCGAAGGACCCATACCGGCGCTGAAGCGATGGAGGCGCCGGGCCTGCCGAAAGGCGTCATGTGGGAGAGCTCCGCAATCATGCAGTATCTCTGCAACAAGCATTATCTCGCCGCTTGCTCCTCATAGGAGTGCGGCAATGCGCACGATCGCCCTTGAGGAACATTTCGCCACGGCCGCCTACCTCGACGGGCCTGCCCGCCGGCTGAAGGAGCAGGCGGAACGGGCCGGTTCGCGGCCCTGATCGCTCAACTCGTCGACGTTGACGACTGCCGCGTCGCGGCGATGGACGCTGCCGGCCTGGACGTGCAGGCCTTGTCGCTGACTTCGCCTGGCGTTGAACAGTTGAGCGCCGAAGAGGCAAAGTCATTCGCGCGAAGCACGAACGCTGCGCTCGCGGAAGCCATCCGGCGCCATCCGACCCGATTTTTCGGCTTGGCGGCGCTGCCAATCGCGGATCCGCCGGCCGCGGTCGCGGAGCTTGAGCGGGTGGTCGGCGAGCACGGGTTCAAAGGCGTCGTCATCAACGGCCATCATCGCGGACGCTATCTCGACGGCCGTTTCTTCTGGCCGGTCTTGGCGCGGGCGGAAGCGCTAAAGCTTCCGATCTATCTTCATCCCACGCAACCGCCTCAGCCCGTGATCGACGCCTGGTTCGGCGGGCTTGAGCCGGTGGTCGGCGAGATGATGGCAGGCGCCGGATGGGGCTGGCACATCGAGACGGCGCTGCACGTGCTCAGGATGATTGTCGGCGGCGTGTTCGACGCGCATCCCGAGCTGCAGATCGTTGTCGGGCACATGGGCGAGACGCTGCCGTTCATGCTTCAGCGAGCCGACGTCATGGCGCCGGCGATGACCAAGCTCAAGAAGCCGATCAGCGCCTATCTGCGCGAGAACGTCCACTACACGTTCTCCGGCTTCAACTTCTTGCCGACGTTCCTCGAACTCCTGCTTCAGGTGGGCGTCGACCGCATCATGTTTTCGACCGACCATCCCTATCAATCGATGGCCGAGGGCCGGGCTTTTCTCGACCGGCTGCCAGTCAGCGACGGCGACCGGGAGAGAATAGCGCATGGCAATGCGGAACGATTGTTTGGCGCTTAGCCGGCGGTCTTCCGAGTTAGCGCCCAAGCCTGCCGACCACCGCCTCGATCGCTTCGACATTGCGCTTCGCGGCGCAAGCGCGCTCGGTCCCGATGACCGAATTCTCGATGTAGCGCTTGGCTTCGCCTGAGAGAGTCCAGTCCATCGGCGGATCGTAGGTGATCGTTCGGCCGCTCTTCAGCGTCACCTCTCCCGGGCAGAGCACGAGCGCGGCGTATAAGTTGCCGCCAGTCAGGCGCGAGACGTAGGGGTCGGAAGTGACAACGGCCGTTTGGCCGGCGAGCTTCATCTCCCGCGCCAGATGCGCTTCGTGCGCGCCCATGCCGTTGTAGAGGCCGAGAACGGGCGCAAAGACGTCGTTCGGCACGAGCGAGGCGATGCGGTCGGAGAGCCAGGCCTTGATTCCCGTCGGTTGCGAGGGCGGGGGTTTCCCGGGATCGGGATCGTGGGTCGCATAGCCGATCAGGATGAAGACGATGTCGAGGTCTTTCTCCCCGCCGCCCGCGAGGTTGCGGATGGCGCGCGTCATTTCGCGCAAGGTTTCGGCTCCGGCATTGTCGAAATAGCCGCCGTCGAGAACGTGGTCGTTGGACTTGGGATCGCCCTCTTTGGCGTTGCACGGCTGATGGGTGAACGTTCCGCCCGGACTGACCCAGGGAAAGCGCGCGCCATTGAGGATGGCGGTCGACGCTGCGACATCGTGGCCGATCCCGCCGAGGAAATCGTCGGCGTCGACCTCGTCGCAGGTGAACTTCACGGCGCTCGTCAGCATGCGGCGCCCTCCGCTCTCGCTTGCGCCCTGCACGATGAGGAGCAGCCGCCAGGGCTCGCCATCCTTGGGCGCGAGCGCGAGGAAGGACGCGCCGATCGTTCCGGCTGTCCTGGGCGCCACGCCGGTGCGGTCGTCGGGGGCGTCCCACGCCTCTTCCCAGGCGCGTTCGAGCGTCTCCGCCCGATCGGGAAGCAACGGTAACGGCAGAAACCGGTAGAGCAGGTCGGAATAGAGCATGCCGATGAGCGCTGGGCCGAGCGCGTCGCGGCCGGTGAAACCCAGAAGATCGTTGGTGAGGGTCTCGGCGTCCGTGGCGGTCGTCGGCGCCCTGACGTTCGGCGGCGCAGTCTTCAGCATCGCGGCGTAGCCGACTGAGCCCACGCTGCCGCCCGACACCGAGCTGATGGCGAACACGTGGCTGCCGAAATCGACCGGCTTGCCGTCCTTTCCGGTTAGCTTTGCCGCGGACGTCTGAAGCTGCGCCAGCGCCACCGCGGTCCAATAGCCCGCGCGCGCCGCGCCGCCCTGTACGGCGACGAGAACCATCGTCGTCTTGCCGTTCGGGCCACCCGGTTGGCCTTTGGCCCAGAGCCTGAAGGCGCTCTCCAAAGTTGGACGATCCGTCGAGCCGCCCATCTCGGCGATCATGGCGCGCCGCCCGACCCGATGATTGTCGAAGAACACGCCGAGCAGAACCGCCCACAGGAGGAGCGCGCCTGTGACGGGGATCCTGAGGCTCGTGCCGAGCTGGCAGGCGATCGTGATCAAGGGAATGATGAAGCCGAGCCCGAAGAGCACGATCGCCGGGCCGCCAAGCCCGACGCCGATTCCGGCGGGCCAGAGGATGGCGACCACCATAGCGCCAAACGCCATGGCGAGGCCGGCGATGACCCACGTGCCCTGAACCCACGGCGCCGTCCGCGTATCGCCCATGAGACGCCTCGTTATCGGCTCGCGGGCGATGAGCAACGCAAGGAAGATCACGCCAATCGCCAGTAGGATCAGGCCGACGGGCGCGTTCCATTTGAAACTGACCAGGAGCGCGAGACCGGCCGCGGCAAAAGGCAGGAAGGCCAGCAACCTCGGCCCCCATTCGAGGAGCCAGCGCGGCCGCCAGCGGGTGCGGTCGGTTCCGTAGTTCGAGGCAATGACGATGCGCGACCAGCTCCAGGCCTGAATCGCGAAGAACAAAATCGCGATTGCGAAGGCGATCGCCACGCGGCCTAGTCCGTCCTCGCCCACGCCGCGGACGAGGTCGCGCCCTTGCGGCATGAAGAGAAGGATTCCCGAGACGCCAAGGGCGAAGGCGGCGATGACCGGGACGCCGGCGGTGCGGTTGAAGATTTCGACGACATCACGCCACCAGCCGGAGAGGCCGCCGACTGCGTTCCTCGGACCCGCCGCGAGGCCGCCGGGAGCCGCCGTGAGCGTCACTGCGCCGCGATTGTCGCCATAGCCCCCCGGCTGGTCGTTGGCGAAGACAACAAGTTCGCCGGACCGCGCGAAGGTCCTGGTGCAACCGGCGCCGATAGGAAAGGCAGCCGAGTCGGGCTCGTCCCGGAACTTGCCCATGAGCTTGAGCCGAGCTGCGCCCGGCGCGCGCGGCGCAAACTCGAGAGCGTCAAAAAGGAAGTTGCGATAGCCGTCGGGACCACAGCGGACAAAGCCGGTGCTCCACTCGCCGGCCGCCGAAAAGGACCAGGTTTCGCCGGCCGAGACGGTCCCGATGCCGACTTCTCGCTCCCCCGACGGGACTTGAATTTCGCGTATGGTCTCTGGAGGCTGATTCCCCATTGGTTCCTCCCGGCTCCGCGATTGGCTCATACGCGGTTGTCCGGCTGTTCTGCGACGCGAAGGCCTTGATTGATCCTTCGTAGGCGCAAAACGAGTCGTCTCTTCAATCATCGCACAAGGAAGACGTCGCCTCCATGGGCCAATTCGACAATCTCGCCGGGTCTGCGCCCATTCATCGCCACATGCGGCGAGCACACTCGCTATCGCTCGTATGACGAGCGCGGGTCAGCCCCGATTCCGCCGGGTTGACCGTAGGGCATGAAATTGCTTGGATTTGCGCGCCATCCATTTCGGCGCGCCTTTGGGAAGGACGCTTAAGCATGATCGAGAACGGGGCGCACAATGTCGCATTCGGCGCGGACCGTTTCGGCTTCCGCGATCTTGCCGAGATCAACTGGAATCTCGGCGCGCCGCAGCTCTACGAGCACGCGTTGCAACGCAACGAAGCGCGTGTCGCCGCGCATGGGCCCCTTGTCGCCGACACGGGCGCGCATACCGGACGCAGCCCGAAGGATAAGTTCGTCGTGCGCGACGCGAACACCGAGGCTGCGGTCTGGTGGGACAACAACAATGCGATGACGGTCGAGCATTTCGACGTCCTCCTCGCCGACTTCATCGCCCACGCCAAAGGCAAGACTTTATTCGCTCAGGATCTCTACGGCGGCGCCGATCCTCAGTGGCGCATACGCGCGCGCGTCTTCACCGAATACGCTTGGCACTCACTCTTCATCCGCAATCTCCTGATCCGTCCGCCAGCGGAGGAGCTGGCGAACTTTGTCCCGGAGCTGACGATCGTCGATCTGCCTTCGTTTCGCGCCGACCCCAAGCGGCACGCGGCGCGAAGCGAGACGATCATCGCCTGCGACTTCACGCGCAAAATCGTGCTCATCGGCGGCACGAGCTATGCGGGCGAGATGAAAAAATCGGTGTTCACCGTCCTCAATTACCTCTTGCCGGCGAAGCAGGTCATGCCGATGCATTGCTCGGCCAACAAAGGCAAGGACGGCGACTCGGCGATCTTCTTCGGCCTCTCGGGCACCGGCAAGACGACACTCTCCGCCGATCCGCACCGCACACTGATCGGCGACGACGAACATGGGTGGGGCCGCAGCGGGATCTTCAATTTTGAGGGCGGCTGCTACGCCAAGGCGATCAAGCTCTCGCGCGAGGCGGAGCCTGAGATCTATGCGACGACCGAGCGCTTCGGCTCCGTCATGGAAAATGTGACGCTCGATCCGGAGTCGAGGATTCCGGACTTCGACGACGAATCGAAGACCGAGAATACGCGTATCGCCTATCCGCTCGATTTCATCGCCAACGCGTCGACGACCGGGCGCGCCGGTCATCCCAAGAACATCATCATGCTGACCTGCGACGCGTTCGGCGTGTTGCCGCCGATCGCGAAGCTCGACGCGGCGCAGGCGATGTATCATTTTCTATCCGGCTATACCGCCAAGGTGGCCGGCACGGAGAAGGGCGTCACCGAGCCGCAAGCGACGTTTTCGACCTGTTTCGGCGCGCCGTTCCTGCCGCTCCACCCCACGGTCTATGGCGAACTCCTGCGCGAATTGGTCGCGCGCCATCATGTCGATTGCTGGCTCGTCAACACCGGTTGGACCGGCGGCAAGTTCGGCGCTGGAAGGCGCATGCCGATCCGCGTGACGCGTCGCCTGGTGGCGGCCGCGCTCGACGGTTCTCTGCACCGCGCCGATTTCCGCACCGATCCGTACTTCGGCCTCGCCGTGCCAGCGCAGGTGCCTGGCGTCGAGCCGCACATTCTCGAACCGATCAAGACCTGGCGCAGCAAGGCTGAATTCGCAGAAGTGGCGGGGCGCGTGGTGCAGATGTTCCGCGACAATTTCAAGCGCTTCGAGACTCACGCCGACGAACGCGTCCGCGCCGCCGGCCCGACGCCGCGCATCGCGCTCGCCTGAGGGACGCCTCGGCCTCGGCGAACCCGGTTCGTGCGCAGGAGCACCCGCTTCATGTTCATCGCCATCGCGACGAACCAGTGATGGCAGGCGCCTCGTAAGCTCCATTGTCATGGCCGGGCTTGACCCGGCCATCTACGCCGCGCCGGCTCAATGACGAGTCTGACATCGCTTCGCCGGTCGTAAAGGCTCACAGAGCGGAGGCTTTGCGTCGCGAACACGTGGATGACCGACGCTTCGCCTATGACGTCGCCGATCTGGCGGCGGCCAGTTCATGCGACGGGTCTCTGATCGCGAGCGGTCAATTCCCGCCAACAGATAGGGCAGATTGCGCTTGGGTTGACGCGACGCGTTGTAGGCGCGCTCGGTGAGCGCGCCGACGCCGTCATAGCCTGGAGTTCCTACACCTTCGAGCAGCTGCAGAATGGCTCATAATGCATCTGTATTGGTGACGCCGACGTCGATGCTGACGGATTTGGGCTGCAGAAGCATCGCGCAAACGACCCCTGGGTCCGCCTCGGAAGCTCCACCGTCTTGGCCGCCCCCGAACTTAGATCCGGGTGTCCCGGCCATCCACGCCGCGGCTCAATGACGAGTCCGAGATGGCCGCGCCGGAGAAAAGGCGCACAAGACCCAGCGGACGCTATCTCCCATTTTGACGCTATGAACACGTGGATGGCCGGGACCCCCGGATCACAGTCCGGGGCGGCCATGACGCCTCCAGGTCCCGCAGTTCCCCCGCTTACCTCGAGCTCATCGACCAACAGCGACCCCTCTAAGAGTCGTGCTTTGTCTTGCGAGTAAACAGAAAATGTGTTATGCATTTCTCTTCACCGGACTGACACGCACCGCCCGGAGGCGTCCCGATCGAAGATGGAGAAGAAGGATGCATAGACCTGATCTTTTAGCCGGCGCCAGAGACGGAGGCGGATTTTTTTATTTGAATCGCCCGTAACCCATTGAAAAGTCCCGATTCGAAAAAATAAACGCTAGTAAATTTACTAGCGCTTACTCACGTTTATTGGCGTTTATGAGCGTTTATCCGGGCGGGTTTCCGCCGCCCGTCTCCAGGTCGCGCGGCTGACCGAGGCGCTGCGCTGCACGGAGTCCCCACAACCCCCGCTCACGCATTCGCCAGGCGCAGCGGCGCCAGAATTGTTCGAGGACGAAAAAAGTTGCGCGAAAGCGCAGCTAAGCCCCTGAAATCATTTGCCTGCGTAAACTTATGCGCGAGGCGCAAAAAGGTCCTGGCCAGTTCGCCCGCCGGGTCGGCAAGCGTACGGAAGGTTGAGCTATTTCGACGCTAGAGACGCGACTCGCTCGCGAGCCCCGGGCGCGCCGGCCGTGACCGCGCGCGAATAATAATCACGCGCCTTGGCTTCATCGCCTTTGAGCCCGACGACGCCGAGACGGGTGAGAGTCGCCGGATCAAACGTGTCGCCGAGCCCGACAAGCGCGCGGGCGTCTCCGGCCGAGGTGGCGCTGACAAAGAAGGCGCGCGCGGTCGCGATATCGCCCTTGGCGAAAGCGACGAGGCCTTCCGCGAACAGCTTGCGACCATCGTCGATCGGTATCGCCAGCGTCGCGCCGCCCAGGCTGCCGACGGCTTCCCTGTCAGTGGGTTGTTCGCGTAGCGCAGTCGCGAGCTTGTTCATTGCAACCTTGTCGATGGGCAGAGCCGTCATCGCCGGGGCCGTCCGCTTGGCTGTGGCGGCAATAGGCGTGACGAAAATGGGCTGCTCGACCGCAGCCTTGACGTGCATGGCTGAGGGCTCAAGCCGCGGCCAAGCCGCCAACACCAGCATGCCGGCAATGACGGCGGCGACAACGCTCGACAGGGCTTTCCAGGAAATGGCCAGCGTTCGTCCTCCTACTGCATCAGCCCGCGCCAGTGCGTCAGGCCCTCATAAAGTCGATCCGAATCCGCCGCGCTTGGCCAACTGGCCGATGTGGCGGCCGACTTGGCCGAGGCGCGGAACGTATCGAGCGATCCGTCCGGGGACGATTTCTTCGCGTCCAGCCAGCTTTGCGCAGCCCCAAGTCGGGGCCAAGGTCCGGTCGGCCACGAGGCGTCGGCCGCCAAATTGACGTCGCGCCAATGCGAATCGCGCTCATCGGCGAGGAACCCATCGTAGTTGTCAAAGAAGAGCCGCGCAATTCGGCCGAGTCCATCCGCGCGCGGCGATCCCGGGGCCGCATCGAGCGCGACCAGCGCCATCGGCTCGCCGATTGTTTCGACCGGAACGGTCGGGTTGACGAGATTGGGCCGGTCGGCCGCGCTGACGTGAGCGGGAGCATAGACAGGCTCGAAAGCCGACGACCACGGAATGGGTACGATGTGAAAGCGGCCATCGCCGCCAAAATCGCTAAGCGCGGGCGAGTCTTCCGCGCCGAGGATGACGACCGCGTCGACCTTGCCCGCCGAGAGCCTGTCGAGCGCCTCCGGCAATGGCTCGTTGGTTTGAGTCGCGGTTACGCCCAGACGAGAAAACAGCATTCTTCCGCTGGTCGACGTCGCGCTGTCCAGGTCGCCAAAGCTTACAGTTTTTCCCTGCAGGTCGCTGATCGATTTCACTTCACGCGGCGCGATCACCGCCACGGTCTCGGGCGCCAGGCGGGCCACGTAGGGGGCGCGCTTCATCCATTCCGGGTCGCCCTTGGCGCTGGACAGAAGGCTGTCGAGCGAGACGATCGCGAAGTCCGCCACGTCGCTCTTGAGGACCTTTCCCAGACCGTTCGGCGACGTGCCGCCGACAATGGCGCGCCCCGGCGCGCCATCCGCGCTCATGACTGTCGCGAAATCCTTGGCCATCCGGCTTGCTCTGACGTCGCCGGGGTCTGCAAGGACCGTAAACTCCTTTGCAACCGCTGGTTGGGCGGCTTCCGGCGCGAGCGCGAGGAGGGGTTTGGCGGCAGACTGGCGCGCGTATCGGCCTAGGGCGCCGCCCCGCCAGGCGCCATGCCACAACATTCTCTTGCCGTTTTTATAGACAGGACGACCGTAAGGCACCATGCCATAGGGGATTTTTTGGGCCTGGGCCGCCAAGTCCCCGCCCGCCATCAGCATGGCGAGACTCAACCCGGCAACCGCGCAGACGGAACCGCGCCGTGGCCCCCGCCCAAGCTTCCCCAAACCAAAATAAAAAAATGTCGGGCGCCCGCCCTGACGCGTTCCGCTCGTCATCACGCACAACCCTTGGCCAGCAAATGCGACCTCATCAAGGCAATCACCACATCGCTCCCCAGCGGAATTGCAGTCAAAAGCTGGGATTGATGGGGCTATCATGGCGCGCTTAGGTCGTTTCGACGACGGCGTTGAGAGCCGCATCGAGCTCCTCGCCGCTGATCTCGGTGAGCGTCGGGCCATCGAGATAGACGAGCGCCGCTCGGATCTTCGCGCCGCGGTAGAGCGGCTGCAAAGCGGCGCGATAGAGCGCAAGTTGAGCGACATGGGCCGCCGCCGGGCGCTCGGGCTTTTCGCCCAGTTTGAAGTCGACGATCAATACACCCTGGTCGGTTGCGACAAGCCGATCGAGACGGCCGCTATAGGGCAGGTCGGGACGCCCTGGCCGAGGCAGCAGTCCGGCCAACGCGACTTCGCTATGGGAGTTGGGGCTAAAAATATGGCCCAGCTCCGGCGCGTCGATCGCCGCCAGGACCTTGGAGGCGAGCGCTGCGCGCGCTGATTCGGCAAGCGCGTCACCCCACGCATCGAGGTAGGCGGCCGCTGCGCCCGGGCGTCGTTGCGGCGTGAGATTGGGCAGCATCTCGAGGAGCGCATGCGCAAGCCGTCCCTCGAGGGCTCGTTCGCGATCGCCCCCGCCGACACCGCCAGCGCGCGAAGGGTTCAGCGCGGGAGCCGCCGTTTCGGGCACCGCACTGGCGACCAGCCAGTCGGGCAGGGAGCAGGGAGCGCCGTCGGGCGCCGTTTCGCCCAAGTCGTCAGCCTGAAGGCCCTCGCCGAACCGCAGGATTTTTTCGCCACCGCGAAACGGCGCCGGCGCTTCGACGAGCGCGTCGGCAAGGCCCGAATGGACGAGATCCCACCAGCAGTCCAGCGGGCGGCGCTTCGCGGTCTCGTAACCTGCGACGACGAGGCGCTGCGCTGCCCGTGTCATGGCGACGTAGAGCAGACGGCGATGTTCGCCCGCCTGAGCCTCTCGCGCCTCGGCCCGCGCTGCGGCGACCGCGTCGGCGTCCTCGATCGACTTCCTGGCCCAGGCCAGGACCGGCGGATCGCCCGGACGCGGCGACGAAAGCCGCATCAGCTTCGGTTCGTGCCGCGCGTCCGGACCGCCGCATGCGTCGGGCAGAAAGACGATCGGCGCCTCAAGTCCCTTGCTCGCATGGACGGTTAATACGCGCACGCCTTCCGTCTCGACCTCCATGTCGCGCTTGATCTCGACGTCGATTGTTTCGACCTGGCTAAGAAAATTGTGCAGCGAAGGCGCCTCGCGTCGCTCATGCGCCAGAGCCAGGGCCAAGAATTCGTCGATCGGATCAGCGGCTTCGGGCCCGAGCCGGCCGATCAGCGCTCGCCGGCCGCCATCCTGGCCGAGCAGCAGCGCATAAAAGGCAAAGGGCGAAAGCGTCTTCGCCCGCGCGCGCCACCCTTCGAGCCGGCGCGCTTCGACGGCGACGCCTTCGTCCGCGGCTCCGAGCGCCTCGGCGAGCGAACCGCTCCGTCGCCCCGCAATTTTCATGAGCGCGTCGTCGTCAAAACCCATGAGCGGCGACTTGAGCGCGCAGGCCAGCGTCAGATCATCGTCGGGCAGCAGAGCCGCGCGGCCGACCGCGATGAGATCCATCACCGCGATATGGTCCTTGAGCTTGAGCCGGTCGGCGCCGGCCGTCTTCACATCCGCGGCCTTGAGCGCCCGAATCATCGCCTCGAAAAAGGCGTTGCGGCTGCGAACCAGGATCATGACATCGCTCTCGCGGATGCGCCTGATTTCGCCGAACGCGGGATCGACCACCCGCTGGGGCGAGGTCGGCCTCAGCCAGCCTTTGATCACCTCAGCGATCCGCTTGGCGAGGACCACTGGAGGGTTGTCCTCTGCCGGCTGCTCGAGCATGCACCAGTCTTCCGGGTCGGGTGCGGGGCTCGGGGCGATTGGCGGCCACAGCTCGACCACGCCTTTCAAGTGACTGCGAATCGCGTCGTGTTTTGGGGGCGGCTCCCCCGCGGCGGCCACGCCGCGCCAAGCCAGTTCGGTCCGAAAGGTCATGTCGACGGCGTCGAGAATCGTCTGCGACGAGCGGAACGAGAAGGTGAGCGGCACGTCAGCGAACGGCCGCTCGGCGTCACTATGACGCTTGGTGAACGCGCGTTTCATTTCCGCGAACATCTGGGGCGCGGCGCCCTGGAAGGCGAAGATCGACTGCTTTTCGTCGCCGACTGCGAAGACGGTTCGGTTTTTGGGCCGCGCGCCGGCGCCGGCGAAAAACTCGCCGCTCAGCGCCGCAAGGATGCCCCATTGCGGCTGAGACGCATCCTGGGCTTCATCGAGCAGGAGGTGATCGAGCCCGTAGTCCAGCTTATGCAGCACCCACGCGGCGCTCGACCGCGTCACCAGCGCCAGCGCGCGCGCGATCTGATCGTTGAAATCGAGCGCGCCGCGTTCGGCCTTCATCCGCGCGAAGGCGGCCAGGATCGATCTTGCGACGACGAACAAAGCGGCGCTCCGTTCAAGCGTCAGCGCCGCCCGCCTGCGCTCGCGCAAGGGGAGCAAGCGACTCTGCTCTCGACGCAGGTCTTCCTCGAGCGCCGGAAACTTTTCGCGCAGATTCTTGGTCGTTAATCCCCCGTTCTCTCCTCCGTGGGGCCCGCCCTCGCCATCCTTCTGGAAAAAAGCCTGGAGAAGGGATTGGATCCGAGCGTGGCTCGCACCGTCCTCGCTCGCTGCGCCGAGGCTGTCGGCCAAGGCGCGATCCTGTTTCGTGCCGGCCTCTAGGGCTTGCGCCCATCGCTCGCGTCGTATGCGGCCAACGTCGCCGCCAAGCATTTCGGCCTCGACGCCTGCTATTGTCACGCCGGGCGCAAGACCGAGGGCAGCACGAAGCGCGTCGGCGTAGCTCAGCGCGTCGTCGTAAGCGCGGAAGATCTCGGTGCAGCCGAGGGCCTCCGTCAGAAGCGCGTCGAATATGGTCGGGCCCGATTCGCGCGCCACCAGGTCGAGCGCGGCCGCGCACTCGCTCGAGGCGCCGAGTTCGACGAGCGCCGCGTCGCGCGCCTCAAGCAAGAGCCGCTTCGAGTCGCTGTCGTCGAGAACGTTGAAGTGCGCAGGGACATTCGCCTCGAAAGGGAAGAGGCGCAGCAAGCGCTCGGCGAAGGCGTGCAGCGTCTGAATCTTGAGGCCGCCAGGGCTCTCAATGGTGCGGGCGAACAATTGGCGTGCGAAGATGAGGTCGCGCGGACCCGGCGCGTCCGCGCCGCAGTCGGCGATCGCTTTCGTAAGCTCGGTGGCGCTAAGGCTCGTCCACTGGGCGAGTTTACTGAAAACACGGTCGGCCATGTTTGCAGCGGCGGCCTTGGTGTAAGCGAGACATAGGATTTGCGCCGGCGGCGTTCCATCAAGCAGAAGCCGCAGCACGCGCTGGGTGAGGACATGGGTCTTGCCGCTGCCGGCGTTGGCGGAGACCCAGGCCGATGTCCTCGGATTTGAGGCTCGGGCCTGTCGCTGCCTCAACGATTCCGGAATGGCGAGAGCGCGGCTCATTGCACATCCCCCGAATCGCTCTCGCCTCCTGTCGCCGACCATTCTTTTATGCGCGCAAGGTGGTCGTAATCCGAGAAACGGGGCACGAATTTGGGGAATGGGCGCGACAGATAGGGTGTATCCTCGCAGGCGAAGGCTTCGAGCAGCATCCTGAGCCCGGCAAAATGTAGCTCGGCTAGATGGCCGATGTTCTCGTTCTTTCCGCCAGCGTGCTTTTCTTCGCCGCCCGCCGCGCCTCCAACCTTGAGATAAATCGCCTGCTCTGTTTTCAGGCGCGGAAGCCCATCGAAGCCTCCCTGCTGCAGCATCGCTGCTTCCAGCGTCAGTTGCGGCGAAAAACCGGCTTTGACGTCTTTGGCCTTTGGCGGTGCTCCGCTCTTGTAGTCGATGAGCCGCGCGCCACCCGATTGCAGAAAATCGATTCGGTCTGCTCGCGCGCTGAGCTTGAACGGGGTTCCGTTTGCGAGTGGGACGGCCAGCGCGCCCTGCCGCTCGACCCAAGCTTGCGCGATCGAGTCCCGTGTATCGCGCTCGAAGCCCAGGAAGAAGTCGAGGCCTTTTTCGATATTGGGCCAATGGAGCGCGAAAGCCGGATTTTCGCTGAGCAGCGCAAAGCATGTTCGCGCCATGGAAAGGAGACGATCACGCGCCTCTGGTGGGAGGGCGCCGAACGGATAAGCCTCGACAAACTGCTGCAGTGTCGCGTGCCAAGCCATTCCCGTTTCGCGCGGCCCAATCTCGCGTTCGACAGCCTCGAGCGCCTTCAATCGGAGGATATATTCGGCGTAAATCGCATAAGGATCGCGGCGCAAAGTCTCGATTCGAGTAACGCTCATTGCTTTCGGGCGGAGTTCAACCGCAGGGCGCGGCTCTGGTCTCCGCTGTGGCTGGAAATTGGCTGGTCGGTCCAATGCGCGCGCGAACGCGAGGTAAAGCTCGCCGCGCTCTTCGGGCTCCTTCATCGCTATGGGGCCAGCAGCAGCCGCCATGCGCTGCAGAAAGCGAGAAGCGACGGTCGGCTGGCCGCCGCGCTTCTTCGCCCGGCTCAGAATCGCCTCACGCGCGCCGAGCGCGGCGACGAAATCGTGCGCCGTCTGGCCGATGCGCCGCTCCGGCGCCGACAAGCCCAGCTTGGCGCGCATCGGCCGGTTGAGAAAGGCATCGGTATCAACCGCCGGCGGCCATACCGTTTCGTCGAGGCCCGACAAAAGCACGCGATCAAAGCTCAAGAGACGCGCCTCGAGGAGGCCCAGGATCTGAAGGCGTGGGTGTCCGCCGTTCGCCGGAGGAGCGCGCGTCGCAGTCAACGCGTCGTCGAACAGGGCGGCGTATTCGTTGAGCGCAGTGGGGAAGGTCCCGACCGCAGCCTCGCTCCATTCGTCCATGAGTTGCGTCAGCTGCTCGAACCCCGGTCCGTCCTCCGCTGAGCCGTGCGGTTCCGCAGCCGTGGCGGCGATCGCGGTTCGATGCTGAACGAGGCAGTCACGCAAAGATGCGTTGGGCCCGAGGGCGCGCAAGGGGGCGAGCGTGCTTGCGACATCGCGCGCGAGCGTTTCCGCCGCCTTCCGATTGGCCTCGCCGATGCGGCGAATTGCAGGGTGCGCGTGCCTGTCATCCGCCGCCGCGCGCGCCGCCGCGAAGGTCCGTTCAAGATCGTCGAGGGACGCAATCGGGACGGCGCGAAAGACGGCAAGCTCCAATGCGCGCGTCGCGGCTTCGACTTGGTCAAGCGAACGGCCGAAGCGGACGGCAGGACGCGCGAGGAGCGCCAGAAACGAGCGCGGTGTGAACTCGATCGCCGCCTCAAGGATGAGCCTCGCCAGCACGCCGGCCGGGCTTTGAGCCAATGTCCGTCCGGCCGAGTCTTCGACCTCTATCCCCCATCGGGCAAGCTCGGTTGCGACTCGCCGGGCAATCGAGGGATCCGGTGTGACGAGGGCCGCGGTTTTGTCGGGCGTCTCCAGCGTCTCGCGCATCGCGATCGCCAGCGCCAAGCCTTCTTCAGTCTCGTTGTCGGCGACCATGATTGTGACGCCTTGAAACGCGGCGGCAAGAGCCAGCGGCGACAATGTCCACCCCCGCTCGCGCCAGAGGTCGGTCGACTCGGCGGGGCGGAGCGCTTCGCTCAGAAAGGCGGAGCGCGCCTCAAGCGCGGGCGAGGGGGCGCCAAGAGTCGTGACATCCTCGCGCTCGACGCCGGTCTCGCCAATCAGCCGGTGCAGCAGCGCCTGTGGATGGCCCGCAAGTCCAAGCAAGGCGTCCTCGCTGGCGCCGATCATGGCCCACGAGCGATCGTCGAGATTGAGGTCGAGACCAGGCAGCACGACGGCGCCCTGTGGTGCGCACGCGATCGCCGCGATGAGGCGGGCGGTCGCGCGATTGGCGCCGGTCGAGCCGGCAATAATGGTCGGACCGCGCCGCGACCCCTCGAGCGCCTTGATCTCGTCCTCGATCAGGAGCGCGATGCGCTTCGCCCGGTCGATGAGGCCGCGCTCGGCCAGCCAGTCCGGCCAACGGGCAAAGGCGATCTTGAGGAAATCGAGGGTGATGCGCCAATAGGGATCATAAAGATCAGGCGCCAGCGTTTCGAGCCTCGTCCACGGCGCGCCCTCGATGATCATGTCGTCGATCAGCGCGGCCAGATCGCCGGCGAGCGCGTAAGCCTGCGCAGGCGTGGCCGCGACCAACGCTGGCTCGGCAGGATCGAAGATGAGTTGCCCGTCGGGCTCCGCCTGCCGAATTGCGCCTTTTAGCGCCTTTCCCCAGGCGCGGGTGAGCGTCGCAAGCGCGTGGCGGCGCGTCAGCGCGCCGACCGCGGGAGGCACGGCCGCGCGGGGGACCTCTTCCCCCTCGGGGTCGAAGATCGCCGTCGTCTCGTCCGGCTCGAAGGCGCCGAGCGGCGCGATGCGTGGCAACAGCAGGCTTCGCCCGCCGCTTGCCGAGAGCAGCGCTTTGGCGAGCGCCTGAGCGGCGCGTTGCGTTGGCACATAGATCGTGGCGTCGGCCAGCGCCATCGGCCCACCCGCGCCGGGGAACCCGTCGATGAGCGCCCCGTCCAGGAGCGCGCGGCTCAATGTCGGCAGAAACGGCGCCCCAGAGGGAATCGTGAAGACTCGCGGCGCGCGGTGGGCCATGCGCGCCTTTTATGCGGCGCGTGGGGGAAGGCAAGCAGACGGCTCAAGGAGCGTTCCGCTTACCCTCGCAGGAACGTCGTGAGGCGTTCCCACGCGTTCTCGTCGCCCGGAATCCCGAAGCGCAAGCGATCCGGAGCGTCCGCGAAAGGGCGGCTGAGGATTCCCGCAGCAAGCAGCCGTCCAAAGGCGGCGCGCGCGTCGGCGCGCGCGGCCAGTCGAAAAAGGGACGTGCCGCCGATGATTCGCCAACCGGCGCCTTGCAGGAGAGCGTCGAGCCGCGCGGCGTCGCTTCTTAGGCGCGCGCCCATGGCTTCCAGCCAACCCGAATCGGCGAGCGCGCGAATTCCGATCGCAATCGCCGGCCCGCTCACGGGCCACGGGCCGAGAGCGGCCCGCAAGGACGCGACGAGGTCTGGCGACGCTAGCGCAAAACCGAGCCGCAGCCCGGCCAGTCCGTAGGCTTTTCCGAACGAGCGCAGGACGACCGCTCTGGTCGCCCGCAACGATGGCGCGAGGCTTTCCCCCTCGGCAGCGAAGTCGGCGAAGGCCTCGTCGACGATCAGCACGCCTCGACGTCGTGCGAGGCGCGCATGAAGATCGAGGAGAGCGGCGCGCGGCGTGGTCCGCCCATCCGGATTGTTGGGATTGACCACGATCGCGACGTCGAAGCCATCCAATTCCTCGAGCCGCTCCGCCTCAATCACTTGAGCGCCAGCCGCGGCAAAGGCGGATGCAAAGCCGCTGTAGGTCGGCCCCAACGCGCCGATCGCTCCATGCGGCAATATGCGAGAAAGCGCTTGGACGAGCGCTTGCGAACCGGGTCCCGCGACTGTGCAGGTAGGGTCCACGCCGTAACGCTGCGCGGCGGCGGCCTCGAGCCTCGCAAGCGCGCCACTCTCCGGCAACCGCGACCACGCTTCGGGCTCAAGATCGGGGAGGGGATAGGCGTGTGGATTGATGCCGGTCGAGAGGTCGATCCAGGGCTCGGGCGCCCCGGGCGCGAGCCGCCTGGCGACTTCGAGCGCGCCGCCGTGATAGGTGAACGCCCGCTCGTCCGCCATCCGCTCTATCCCCACGGTCATGCCGCTCTCGCTCTCGCTGCCGCTCTCGCTCGCCGCCCTGATCATCGATGCGCTGATCGGCTATCCGGCGCCTCTCTATCGCGCGATCGGCCATCCCGTCACTTGGATGGGTCGCTGGCTCGCGTTGCTGGAACCAATCCTCAATAGCGGCGACGCCAGCTTTGCCACGCGCCGGGCGGCCGGCGTCGTCGCGCTTTGCCTTTATCTCGCGCCGGTCGCGCTTGTCGCCTGGGCGGCGACCCGCCTCTGCGTCTCGGCCGGCCCGCTCGGTTTTGCCGCGCTTGCCCTTCTCGCCGCGAGCCTGCCGTCGCAGCGCAGCCTTGCCGCCCATGTAAGCGCAGTCGCCGCTGGACTCGACGCGGGTCTCGATGGGGGGCGTCGCGCGGTCGCGAAGATCGTCGGTCGCAATCCGGACGTGCTGGACGAGGCGGGCATCTCGCGCGCGGCGATCGAGAGCTTGGCGGAGAATTTCTCCGATGGCGTCGTTGCACCGATCCTATGGATCGCGCTTGGCGGTCTCGTCGGCGGCGCGCTTTATAAGGCGATCAACACCGCCGACAGCATGATAGGCCATATGGACGAGCGGTACCGTGCCTTCGGCTGGGCCGCGGCGCGACTCGACGACCTCGTCAATCTGCCGGCGTCCCGTCTTGCCGCGCTGTGGCTGATTCTGGCCGCGTTGCTGACGCGGGGCGCCTCGGCCCGAGACGCGGCGGGAGCCGTATGGCGCGACGCGGCGCATCACCGCTCGCCCAACGCAGGCTGGCCTGAAGCGGCGATGGCCGGCGCGCTTGGCCTCAAGCTCGCCGGACCGCGCGTCTATGGAGAGACGCTAGTCGCCGACGCGTTCATGGGAGAAGGCCGACGCGAGGCCGCCGCCGCCGACATCCGACAGGCGCTACGCCTCTTCACGCGGGCGTGTGCGATCCAGGCAGTGACGCTCTTCGCGCTCTTGGTTATCCTCGCCTTGAGGAGCGCCGTTATCGGGAGAGGGCAATGATGGGTTGGTTCGGCCGCACGGTGATCGCATTGGGCGTCGTCAGTTTCATGATCGCCGAAGCGGACGCGCGGATTACTCACATTGAGATCACTAAAAGCGAGCCAGCCTTCGGCGGTCGGTCCTTTGGCGACGCCGGCGTTTATGAGCATCTGACTGGCCGCGTCACGGGCGAACTCGATCCCACCGATCCCGCCAACTCGGGGATTCAGGACATCAATCTCGCGCCCCGCAATGCGCGAGGCATGGTCGAATATGTGACGAATATCGAACTCTTGAAGCGTGCGGACATGGCCAAAGGCAATCGAATCCTTTTCTTCGAGGTCAACAATCGGGGCAATAAGCTTGCGCCTGGCTCCTTCAATGCAGGCGTTGCGGGCGGCGTCGCTGAGCGGAACGCGCTGTCCTCTCCCGGGGACGGCTGGCTCATGGGGCTGGGCTACACAATGGTGTGGTTCGGATGGGAAATGGACGTCCGTCCGGGCATGAGCCGGATCGGCATGCCGCCGATCGTCGCGCATAACCGCGACGGTTCCGCAATCACCGGAACTGTGCGCTCGGAGATTATCACGCCCGTTCCGGCGGCGAGCGTGCCGATCAGTCTCAGCCAGCAGATTCAGAACTATCCAGTCGACAGCTACGACAGCTATCCGACCGCGAGCGCGGACAATTCCGCACCCTTCCCTGATGGGTTTCTGCCGACGCTGACTGTGCGGACGCGCGAGCAGGATCCACGGGAGCCGATTCCGAACTCGGCGTGGAGCTTCGGAACATGTGACGGGACCCGAGCTGTAACGCCAGACGAGAAACATGTCTGCTATCGCGACGGCTTCAAGCCGGGCCATCTTTACGAATTGTTCTACCGTGCGAAGGATCCGACGGTCGGCGGGCTAGGATTTGCAGCCGCTCGTGATCTTGGCGCTTTCCTGCGCAATTCCGACAAGGACGACGCGGGGACAGCCAATCCGGTCTACCGATCCGACAATCTGGCCATTATCGAAGGCAGTTCGCAGAGCGGACGGATGGTCCGCAGTCTGCTTGCGCTCGGCTTCAACCGAGACGAGAGCGGGCGCCGGGTGTTCGACGGCGCCTTTCCGCACATTGGCGGCGGCCTCATGCCGCTCAACGTTCGGTTTGGCCAGCCCGTGCGGGCTTGGGGCGAGCAGACCGACCATCTCTATCCAGCCTACGATTTCCCTTTCACTTATGCGCGCCAGACCGATCCTCTAACTCAACGAACGAGGGGCCTGTTTGACCGGTGCATCGCAACCGACACCTGCCCGAAACTTTTTCATGTCGCGACCGCGCTTGAGATGTGGGAAGGACGCCAATCGCTCGGCCTGACCGATCCGCTTGGTCGCAGCGATGTCGAGGATCCGCCGAACGTCCGCACCTACATCATGGCGAGCACCCAGCACTCGCCGGCGTCGCTGCCGCTCGCCGCGCACGCGCCATTCGGCAATTGTCAGCAGCAACGGAACCCGAACCCGCAAATCTGGACCATGCGCGCCCTGCTGACCGCGTTCACCGCATGGGTGCGCGACGGGGTCGAGCCACCGCCGAGCGCGAAGCCGAGCATCGCCGACGGCACGCTTGACCCACCAGACAGGGTTCGGTTTCCCGAGATCCCCGCAAACTTCTATGGCGAAGTGGATAGGCCCGCAGTTTCGCCTCTTAGAATCTACGACACTCTTCACGTTCTCGATTTCGGTCCGCTCTATCGCGCCGAAGACTCGAGTGGGGTGATTGTGCGCGAGCCGCCAAAGGTCGGATCAGGAAGCTACGGAATTCTCGAGATGCAGGTCGACGCGGACGGCAACGACCTGGCCGGAATTCGGTCCGTCTTCCTGCAGACGCCGATCGGCACGTACACAGGCTGGAATCTGGGTCGCAAGGCCGCTTCGAGAACGGTCTGTGCAATTTGCGGGGCAGCTTTATTCCTTTCGCGGCTACGAAGGCCGAGCGCATCGCGGCCGGCGATCCACGGCTCTCGATCGAGGAGCGCTACCCGGCGAAGGATGTCTATCTCGCGGCGTTTAAGAAAGCCGCAGATGATCTCGTCGCCAAGCGCTTCTTGCTGCCGGACGATGCGGACTCGCTGGTCAAGACCGCCGAGAGCGAGGGTACGCGGAACGCTCCTTAGCGTCAAAATTCAATTGTCGCCTGAAGACGATCGCGTGAGCCGATCGAGACCGTTGACATAGGGCAAAACTGAGGCGATTCCGTTCGCTCTATAGAGGCAGCCGACGCCCACTCGACTCCGCCTCCTCCCGGTGCTTCCATGCGGATGCTGATTCTTTTGGGCTAAGGCAACCCCAATGTTTCGAGTCACAGCACTATTGTGGATCGTTGTCGCGATGCAGACCGCCGCGATAGCGCAAGAAGACGCCAAGCCAGAGACGGTCCAGGTTCATGGCAAGTCGCTTGCGCTCAGCTGCGCGGAGTGGAAACGCAATCAGGACGGATCGTGGACGAGCACCGGTCCCCTGCTCGTCGGGACAGACACGGTGACGAACGTGACCTTGCGCGGCGCTAAGGAAACCAACGTCTTGGAAGCAAAGTGCGCAAACGGGTCGAGCCCAGCCGCTAAGCCGTCGCAGAGTGATGAACCAACCAAACATACGAGGCATAGGCATCATTCTGCAGAGCCTGGCGACGGGACTTAGGGCCCGCACAGTTTGCGACGCTTTCAGTCGAGATCGGTCACGCCGATCGAGCTAGTCCCAATGTACCCTAGCGAGCGGCGGCAAGCAGCGCGTCGCAATCGAGATGCGCCTCGCAATGGTCCGCCAGTGCGTCGAGCGTAAGCTCGATCGTGGCCTCATACCTGAAACCGCTCGTCGTCCCGAGCAAAGCAAGCCAGGCCGCGCGCTGGCGATCGTCTTCGAACAGCCCATGCACATAGGCGCCTGTGACGAGGCCGTTTGGCGAGATCGCGCCATCGACCGGCCCATTGGCGAAGCGAAGAAGCGGCCGCGCGCAATCTGGACCATTCGTCTTGCCCACATGCATCTCGTAGCCGCTGAACAGCGCGCCATTCGTGAGGCACACGCCTTCGACTCGGGTCAGCGTCTTCACGCCGGTCAGCACGGTGGCGACGTCAAGCAGCCCCAGGCCCTCGACCTCGCCCGGCGAACCCTCCATGCCGTGCGGGTCAAACACGCCTTTGCCCAGCATCTGGTAGCCGCCGCAAACTCCGAGAATCCGTCCGCCGCGCCGAGCATGGGCGAGGAGGTCGATATCCCAGCCTTGTTCACGAAAAAATTTGAGATCAGCGATCGTCGCCTTGCTCCCAGGCAGGATGACAAGGTTGGCGATCGGCAGCGGCTCGCCGGGGCGTACAAACACGAGCCGCAAGGAGGGCTCCATGCGCAACGGGTCGAAATCGTCGAAATTGGCGATGCGCGCCAGCATCGGCACGGCGATGGTCACCGCGCCGTCGGCTCGCGGCTTCTTGTCGCCGAGGCCGAATGCGTCTTCCGCCGGAAGCCGCGATGCGTCGGCAAAAAACGGCAGCAGGCCGAAGGCGCGCCAGTGCGTATGCGCTTCGAGCGCTATCATGCCGCTGAGGAACAGGTTCGCGTCGCCGCGGAACTTGTTGACGATGAAGCCGACGATGGTCGCAGCGTCCTCGGGCGCAAGCGCCGCCTTGACGCCGAGAATCTGAGCGAATATGCCGCCGCGATCGATGTCGCCGACCAGCGCGACTGGGCAGCCGGCGGCGCGGGCGAAACCCATATTGGCGATGTCGCCCTCGCGCAGGTTGAGCTCGGCTGCGCTGCCCGCGCCTTCGACGAGCACGAGATCAGCCTGCGCCTTCACGTGAGCGTAGCTGTCAAGCACGGCGCTCATCAGTTTGGGTTTAAGGGCCTGATATTCGCGCGCTGGCGCATTGCCGATCACCTTGCCCTGCACGACGACCTGCGAGCCGACTTCGCTTTGCGGCTTCAGCAAAACCGGGTTCATGTGCACGCTCGGCGCAACTCCGCATGAGCGCGCCTGCAGCGCCTGGGCGCGGCCGATCTCGCCGCCGTCGTCCGTCACCGCAGCGTTGTTCGACATGTTCTGCGGCTTGAATGGACGGACGCGAAACCCGCGCCGGGCAAAAGCACGGCAGAGGCCGGCGACAATCAGCGACTTGCCGACGTCCGATCCCGTCCCTTGAAACATCAGCGCCCGAGAGGTCAAAACTCGATCGCCTCCTGCGCGCGCACGCCGGCGGCGAAGTGGTGCTTGATGAGCGCAAACTCGGTGACGCAATCGGCCGCCTCGATCATTTCCGGCTTGGCGTTGCGGCCGGTCACGACGACATGCAGACCGGGGCGTCGCTTGACGAGCACGGCGACGACTTCAGCGAGTGGCAGATAGTCGTAGCGAAGCGCGATGTTGAGCTCGTCGAGCACGAGGAGACAGATCGAGGGGTCGGCCATCATGCGCTTGGCCTCCACCCAGGCGGCGCTCGCCGCCGCGACATCGCGTGCCCGGTCCTGCGTCTCCCAGGTGAAGCCTTCGCCCATCGTACGCCATTCGGCCTGCCCGCCGAACCGCTCGATCGCCATACGCTCGCCTGTCGACCAAGCGCCCTTGATAAACTGCACCACGCCAACGCGAAGGCCACGGCCAAGTGCCCGCAACGCGAGTCCAAACGCGGCTGTCGACTTGCCTTTGCCCGGACCGGTGTGGACGATAAGCAGACCTTTTTCGAGAATAGGCTTCGCAGCGACCTCGGCGTCCTGCACGGCCTTGCGCTTGGCCATTTTCGTTTTGTGCCGATCGTCTTGCGGGCGGGTCATAGGGCATGTTCCGGCGACGCCAAGCGCCGATGCGCCTGGACCTAGATCAGACAGAGCATAGACCGCCTCATTGCGATGCGACCAGCGGCGGCTTCGGAGCCTGGCCGCACCGCTCGAGCACCATCGGTGACCTCTCCGGTTCGGAGCTTCTGGCGACCCGGAGCAGTCCGTTGTCAAGATCGGTCAGGCTGTGAAGCGCGATTGGAGCACCTTGAAAGACCCGGAAGCGGACGCTGACGACACGCGGATTGCAAGGGGACAAAGGGATAGTGTGCAGCATGATCAGGCGGCCGTAGGCGAGGACTTCGCCGAATTCGTAGACGCGCTCTATCCCCAATCCGTGCACGTTGCGATCCCGGTTCGGGGGGTCGACCGAATAAAATCCCGTCACCATGGAGGGATCGAAGGCGTAGACGCGGCGGATGCGCCGATCGGAATAAGCTGCGAGCTGAGCCAGCCCGCCGCCTAACGAGTGGCCGACGGCGATAATCTCGGTCGTGCCCTCGTGGTAGCACTTGTCGCGTTCGATATGGCTGATGAAATCGCCGACATGGTCGCGGACCTGCTCGTACTGATCGTAGATGGGAAAGGCGCGCAAGATCCAGTGGAAGTTGGATTCCCAATCTCCCTTGTTGCCGCCAACGGTTCCGCGAAAGGCGATGACAGCTTCGGGACATCGGACGCCCTTGCGCGCCCAGATTTGAACCCCCAAGCCGTCCCCGACACGGTCGCTCTGCCCTGTCGTTCGCACTCCGCATTCGTCCGGTCCATTGCAACTCCAAACGTAGCGCCACTCATCGAGCCAGCGGGCCGCGCGTTCGTCGTCGGCGCGTGCGTCGCAATCCTTCGGGCTGTCAGCGGCGCACGCCGCGGCGCGCGGGGCGGTCCTGCGAGTCGCATAGACCTTAGGATCGTATGATTGCTCCGCAAGCAGGGCGTAGGGTAGGACGCGGGCGGCGACCGGCCCAGCCTTCTGTCGCTCTGCGTAGTTGTCCTCGCCTTCGGTCCGTTGGATGACTTGGTCCGGCTCCTGGTCGAGGTGGAGGCCTGCGCAACCCGAAAGGAGAGGCAGCGCGATCGCTGCGGCGATCGCCTTGACGGTCCGAGCGCATGCGATCGCTTCCATGCAAGCCCCAAGCCCCAAGCGAGATTCGCGCCTCAAGGGATGCTCGGCGCTGAGGCGCCACCCGTCAAGGCGTCATCGCTCCGTCGCCGTCCTGCGGTTCGGATCGAACCACGCAAACCAGGACAAGCGCGCCTCCACAACGAAACCGCAGGTTGCGCGAGGGTCAGCGCGCTTTTCTAAGCTCCCCCGATTTGGGATGTCCACAAACCCCGCCAGTGCTGCTAGAATTCGGAGCGCGGGGCGTAAGAAAATCCAGGTCCGTGCGGCGGTGGTTGGTGCTGGCATTGGTAGAATGCAACTTGCTGCGTGTATTCATCAGCAGGCACCTGGAGATTCCGAACTATGGGTTCTCTTACCGTCCCGCGGCGTCAATTCCTCCGAGGCTTCGCCTCGCTCGCTGTTTGCGCGCCGGCGGTCGTCCGCGCTCCGAGCCTCATGGGGGTCAGCGCCAGATTTTGCTGGTCTTACCGTGCGGCACCGCCATGGACAGCCCCACAGGAGGCGCTCGCCCTATTGCAGCACGAAATGGAGCGCCGATTCACAGAAACGCTGTTCGGCGCCGAGAATCTCTCAGCGGAGGCCGAAGACTGCGTCATGAGCCAGGGTCCTGTCGTCGCAGAAGCGAAGACTACCGAGTTGTGGGAGCTGCGAACGTTGTTCGGGCCTCGAGGTTCGCCCCCCAAGCCGCTCGAAGATTTGCCCGCCGAAGTCCGGGCCGGTCTTTCTTCGATGTTTGGGGGCTGCCCCGATGCAAGCTCTGGGGCGTGGGCGGCGAGGTTCCCTAAGCAGATTCCGTTTGGCTAACCAACGGATAGGTTTTTTGCGGTTCGCTGCCTGCGCCGATTCGCAAGGTGTATGGCATGGCGGGAAAGTCTCCGGTTACGGCGAGCGATGAACAGCGCGCCGGCCTTCTGGCTCTTGCCGATTCACGTGATCGCG
>Ga0210406_10000876_pt1 | contig 39195 bp, 34 predicted proteins | sample IncBWC30MmetaG_FD_155454 | JGI IMG/M metagenome (GOLD analysis project Ga0210406, IMG submission 155454) | Forest soil microbial communities from Barre Woods Harvard Forest LTER site, Petersham, Massachusetts, United States - Inc-BW-C-30-M | ecosystem: Environmental > Terrestrial > Soil >... | reverse complement strand
TGGACGAAGTGATTGGAGTTACGATCCCGTTTTTTGTTTTGGTGTCAGCGATGGGAGTATTGATCTCTTTGGTGGCCATTCCGCTCCGCGAAAATGTCCTGATCTTTCTATTGAACTATTGAACTCGGGCTACGAATTCGGGCTGCGAATTCCCGGATTTCGGCCGAAAAATGCACCCCAATTCAAGCCCTTTTGAAGACTCCGGTAAAAGACTTCAAGTTATTGAAATTCCTAATAGTTAGGGTCACTTTACGACTCTTGAAATTATATCACAAATCAGACCTTTCTCGACCCCTTCGAAATACGCCGAATCGACTGAGTAACCGGTCCGATCGAGAGTGTGAGAGGGGCGGCGGTCGCCTGCAATCGCGCGAACCTTCTTTTGCGGGCGGAGAGACCGTGCATCGGCGGCTCCGGCTATCTAGCCCAGGTTAATCCTGGCCTGCCGGCGAAAGAGCCCCAATATCAAAGGGCGGCCACGAGGCCGCCCTTAAACTCTCAACCTGCAACTGACAAACGTATTACTACGCCGTGGCCGGCCGCTCTCCGCCCTTGGCGCGTCCCGGCTGCAGCTCCGGCTTGATGACGTGCTGCACTCCATCGTCCTTGGAAGTGGGTGGAGGCTGAACCGGCGGCAGTTCCCGCCCCTCGACCAGCATCTTGATCTCGTTGGCGTCGAGTACTTCGCGTTCGATCAGCGCCCGGGCAATTCGCTCGAGCACATCGCGATTATCCGACAGGATCTGCTTGGCCGTGGTGTAGCCCTTGTTGACCAGCTTACGCACTTCCTGATCGATCTTGATCGCCGTGTCCTCGCTGTAATCACGGTGCTGGGCGATTTCGCGGCCCAGGAAGATCTGCTCCTCCTTCTTGCCAAACGTCATCGGGCCCAGGTCGCTCATGCCCCACTCGCAGACCATCTTGCGTGACATTTCTGTGGCTCGCTCGATGTCGTTGCCGGCGCCGGTGCTCATACAGTTCAGGAACAGCTCCTCCGCGATGCGCCCGCCCATCAGGATGGCAATCTCGGTCTCCAGATAGTTCTTGTAATAATTGTGCCGGTCATCGATGGGCAATTGCATGGTGACGCCCAGCGCCATGCCCCGGGGAATAATCGTGACCTTGTGCAGAGGATCGGAATTCGGCATCTTGGCCGCCACCAGCGCATGCCCCGCCTCGTGGTAGGCCGTATTCTTCTTTTCCTCATCGGTCAGCAGCAGAGACTTCCGTTCCACGCCCATCAGGACTTTGTCCTTGGCCAACTCGAAGTCGTAATGCAAAACTGCCTTGCGATTCTGGCGGGCTGCCGCCAGGGCGGCTTCGTTCACCATGTTCGCCAGGTCCGCGCCAGAGAATCCCGGAGTCCCGCGAGCCAATACGGAGAGATCGACGTCTTCCGCAAGAGGAATCTTGCGAGTGTGCACGCGAAGGATTTCCTCGCGGCCGCGCACATCCGGACGGCTGACAACCACGCGCCGGTCAAATCGTCCGGGACGCAATAATGCCGGATCTAACACGTCAGGACGGTTGGTCGCCGCCATCAGGATGACGCCTTCGTTGGATTCAAAGCCGTCCATTTCTACCAGCAATTGATTTAAGGTCTGTTCCCGTTCGTCGTGTCCGCCGCCCAGGCCAGCGCCGCGGTGACGCCCCACGGCATCAATTTCATCGATGAAGATAATGCAGGGAGCATTTTTCTTACCTTGCTCAAACAGATCGCGCACGCGGCTGGCGCCCACGCCCACAAACATTTCCACAAAATCCGAGCCGGAGATGGAGAAGAAGGGAACGTTCGCCTCGCCCGCCACCGCACGAGCCAACAGCGTTTTGCCCGTTCCCGGAGGTCCGACCAGCAGCACGCCCTTGGGAATGCGCCCGCCCAACTTCTGAAACTTCTGCGCCTCGCGCAGAAACTCAATAATCTCGCGCAGTTCCTCCTTTGCCTCTTCCACGCCGGCCACATCTTTGAAAGTGACTTTTTTCTGCTGCATGGAAAGCAACCGCGCCCGGCTCTTGCCGAAGGAAAGCGCCTTATTGCCGCCGGTCTGCATCTGCCGGATCATGAAGAACCAGAGCGCGCCCAGCAGAATCAGCGGAGCCCAGGTGCCCAGCAGTTGGAGTGGCAGGCTGCCGCTGTTGATGTCGCGGAACGTGATCAGAACACCCTTGCCCTGCAAATTCTTGAGCATTTCGGGCGTGAAATAGTTCCCCGGAGCGGTCGTGTGGAATGCGGAGCCATCGCGGTACTTGCCGCGCACTTCCATTCCGTTGACCGTGATCTCGCGAACGTTGTTCTGATCCACATCACTCATAAATTGAGTGACATTCACTTCTTTATCTTTCTGGCCGTCGCGGGCCCCCTTGACCACTTCCCAGAGCAGCAAGGCAGATATCCCGATCAGCAACCAGAACAATACGGTCTTTACGGTTGAGTTCACCTAGAAACTCCTCAGTTCGCTACGGGTGGTTTGCTTACACTAGCCCCGAGGCTCCTACAGCGATTAGATGCCCTTACGCGACTTTCGATTGTCGAAAAACTCTATGGTCCTTATTCTACCTTTTCCCCGGCAAAAAGGCGCGCTTGCACGCGCCGGACTTAAGTAATTGGTACTCTTGGATTTGCCGCCGCCAAATAGGGCAGATTGCGGCTGGTCTGTTCCACCGCTCCTAAGCCGTATCCCACCAGAAAAGTCTCGTCGACGAGGAAACCGAAATAATCCGGCTGCAAGGGCACGCGGCGGGCTGACTGGCGGTCGGCTAGCGTCACCAGTTTCACCGAAGCTGCCCCCCGAGACCGCAGGTCGCTCATCAGAAACTCGCTGGTCACTCCAGAATGCACTAACCCTTCCACCAGCAGGATGTTCTGCCCCCGAATGTCAGGCTCCTGACTGAAAAAAATTTCCATGACCTCGCTGGCAGACCCACCCTGACTCCGGGTGTACTTGGGCTTGATGAATTGACACACCACGGGCACATCGACTGCTCGCACCAGGTCGGCCAGAAACATGAAAGCATTCTCCAGGACCGCCAGCATCTGAATCGTCTGCCCTTGGTAATCGTCGGAAATTTGCCGGCCCAGCTCCTTCACCCGCTTCTGGATCTGCTCGGTGGTAATCACCGGTCGAAGGGGCTCGACGCGCGCAGCGCTCATGAAATTTGCGTGCCTCCCCGGCACATTGCTGCTTAGTGTTGCGTCTCCGGCTGATGGATCAGGGGGCCGTCCTCGATCAGGATGGCAGCTTTCCCCGGCTTCGCCTGAAACCTAGCCCCGCACGGAAATCCTCGCACCCACACGATCTCATTTCCGCTTACGATGACAGGCCAAAATCTGCGATCCGGCTGCGCGACGTGACGCTCCTGCAGCAGTTCCTTGATCTTCTTGGGGGACTTCGTATGAGCAGGCCAGAACCGGTCTCCGGCACGCCAGTTCCTTACCCTCAATGGTCCGGGCAAAGAGTCCGCGTCCAGGAGGTAGCCAAGATTATACCCCGGCTGCTCGCCCGGCGGAATACTTCGCGCTTCGATACAGGAGTCTGCCTGATAAACAACGGTCTGGCCCGGAACGGCAAGTTCATATTCGTAGTCTTTATTTTCCGCCGGCAGGGGCTCACGCAAGTCGGGAGTTACGAAGACTAACTGCTCGGGCTCACGCACTAGCTTCCAGCCCCGAGGCAGGGACAACTCCTTGCCCGATCCGTCATCCTCTGCTGCCACGCGCAGAATCTCTTCCACGTGTCTAAACCCCAGAGGGATCCGGGCATTTTCTCCGATCGCCTTCACCAGCCTGCGCTGCACAGCGATGGGCTCGCCCAGAAACCACATCCGGCTCACAGATGCGTTCATGACGAGCCACTCGGAGTTGTCGATCTTCGACCGTAGGTCGGAATGCTTTGAAGAATCCCGCGCTTGGTTGCCGAGCGGAGAAATCTGCACCAGACTCATCTTTTCAGCGAGGGCACGGACCCAGTCCGGCTCCGTCCATTGCACGGTGGTTCCGAGCCACCCTGAAATTTCATTCTCCCAGTAGTCTTCCTCGCCGCGCGCGATCTCAGCCAGTTCGGCAAGATTCTCCGCCACTGCGGGATTGAATTGCTTCTCCAGCAACGGCAGGACCAGATTGCGCACCCGATTGCGGGTGAAGCGGTGATCCGCGTTGCTCGAGTCTTCACGCCAAGGTTGGGCGAAGTCCCTGAGATACTTTTCCAGTTCAAGACGACGAACACCCAGCAAAGGCCGGACGATTTCTCCCGAGACTTCCCCGTCATCGTCTCCAACCACGATTCGCGGATGAATGCTGCTCAGTCCCCGCAGCCCCGACCCCCGAATCATTCGCATGAGAACGGTCTCGGCCTGATCGTCGAGCGTGTGCCCCGTCAAGATCTTCGTAAGCAGGTTTGCCTTGCCCGGCAAAGGCGGGTTTGACCAGGGCGAACTGGGAAAGGACGGGGTGGGGAAGGGCACGGTTGCAGCCGTGCCCTCAGGGGACAAGACAGAATCGGGCTTCAGCCTCTGAACATGTGCCGCTCGCTCCTCCCCGAGCAACTGACGGAAAAATCCATACCGCAATTCCCGGGCCGCCGTTTCCACGCTGACTTGTTCCTCTGCCGCGCGAGCGGCCACGTCTTCGCTGCCGGTATGGAATTCCAAATCGTGCTCGCGAGCCAACCCCGCGACGAATTCCTGATCGGCATCGGACTCCGCCCCTCGCAGTTTGTGATTGAAATGAACGACGGAAAGCACGATGCCGAGTTCATGCCGCAGTTCCAGCAGCAGCCGTAACAGCGCCACCGAGTCAATGCCGCCCGAGACGGTAACGCCGACGCGATCTCCAGCCTTCAGTAGATCCTGCCGCCGAATGTGGGAAAGCACGCGCTCGGCCAGTGGATGCACGGCAGTATGGTACCGCAGGACTGCTGCAGGGGCCTCCCGGTCACCAAGCCGTGATGCTCGGCGAGTGGCACTCGCTGGACAGCCGAGGGCGGCTGTTGCCACTAAACCTACACGCCCGGACTCTTCTCCGCGATCAGCTTCCTGATCTTCTCGACAAACTCCGCCGCAGCCATGTCCTCGGTCTTTTCTTTCCCTCGCGTGCGCACATTCACCCGCCCCGCCTCGGCTTCTTTATCTCCCACCACCAGAAGGAATGGTACCTTCTGCATGGCGTGCTCGCGAATCTTGCCATTCATCTTTTCATTACGCGCATCGACCTCCACCCGCACGCCGATCGCCTTCAACTGATCCGCAATCTTGTTGGCATATTCCGCATGCCGCTCGCTGATCGGGATCATCGCCACCTGCACCGGCGACAGCCATACCGGAAACGCGCCCGCGTAATGTTCGATCAGCACGCCGAAGAAACGTTCCACCGAACCGTAGAGAGCGCGATGCACCATGACTGGCTGCTTGCGCGAGCCATCCTCGGCAACGTATTCCAATCCAAAACGTTGCGGCAGATTAAAGTCGAACTGCACCGTCGAGAGCTGCCACAACCGTCCGATGGCATCCACCAGTTTGATGTCGATCTTTGGCCCGTAGAACGCGGCTTCGCCGGGAATGGTCTTATATTCGATGCCGCGCTGCTGCAAAACTTTCTCGAGCGATTGAGTGGCGCTGATCCATTGCTCTTCGCTGCCCACGAAGTTCTTCTTGTCCTCGGGATTCCAGGTCGAGAGTTCGGTCTGAAATTTATCGAAGCCAAAATCTCGCAGCACATCCAAAGCAAACTCGAGGCAGCTCGCAATCTCGCTCTCGATCTGGTCCGGCGTGCAGAATATGTGCGCGTCGTCCTGAGTAAAGCCGCGCACGCGCAGCAGCCCGTGCATCACTCCGGAACGCTCGTAGCGGTACACCGTGCCCAGTTCGCCGAGCCGCACCGGCAGGTCGCGGTAGGACTTCAGCGAATCTTTGTAAATCAAAATATGGCCGGGACAATTCATCGGCTTCAAGCGATATTCGGCGTCGTCGAGCTCCATGGCGTCGAACATGTTCTGCGAGTAGTAGCCTTCGTGTCCCGAAGTGAAGAATAGTTGCCGCCGCGCCACATGCGGCGTATACACCAGCGCATAGCCGCGCTTGATGTATTGCTCCCGCATCCAGTCTTCCATCTCTTTGCGGATGATGCCGCCCTTGGCATGCCAGAAAATCAGTCCCGGTCCGGCCAGCTCCTGAATGGAAAACAGATCAAGCTGCTTGCCCAGTACGCGATGGTCGCGCTTCTTGCTCTCCTCGAGTTGTTTCAGATAATCGTCGAGATCTTTCTTGGAGAAGAAAGAAGTCCCGTAAATGCGCTGCAGCTGCTGGTTCTTTTCGTCGCCCAGCCAGTGGGCGCCGGCAATATTGAACAGCTTGAACGCCTTGATCTTTCCAGTCGACGGAATGTGCGGCCCGCGGCAGAAGTCGGTGAATTTTCCCGTCCGGTAAATGGAAATCTTTTCATCGGGCTTGGTGAATTGCTCGATGAAATGGCACTTCATGAAGTCGCCTTCTTTTTTGAACTCGGCCAGCCCCTGGTCGCGTGGCAAGAACTCGCGCGCGTAGGGCAAGTTCTGCTGCACCAATTCCTGCATTTTCTTTTCAATCTTTTCCAGATCCTCTGGCTTGAACGGGGTCGGACGGTAGAAGTCGTAGAAAAATCCGGTTTCGGTCGGCGGACCATGGCCCAACTTGGTCTCAGGAAAAAGTTCAAGTACTGCCGCCGCTAGCAAATGTGCGGACGAATGCCGGTAGACTTCCAAAGCTTCGGGATCTCCATCCTTGAGCAAGCGAAGGTCAGTATCTTTTTCCAGCGGCTTGGTAAGGTCGATGAGGTCGCCGCCGCTTTTGGCGACCAACGCCGCATCGGCCAGCCGAGGACTGATCGACTTCGCAATGTCCAGCGCAGTCGTGCCTTTCGGAACTTCCTTTACGCTCCCGTCGGGGAGCTTCACATGAATGCTATCTGCCATAAAGTTGGGACCTGCAAGATGTTCTGAATCTTTCAGTTTATTGAACGGATTCCGGAGGGTCAAACGGTGGGCGGTGTGAGAATCGGCCCACGAGACTTGTGATCCTGCCGTCGATGTTCTTTCCCGCGATCTCGGCCGATGTACAGGGTCAATGTAGCACTTGCATGACGTGCCACGATGGATGTACACGGTTTTAGAGACAGCGTAAGGATTCTGCGTTTACCCCGCCCTATACGTCCTGAATAAAAAGCCGAGAGACTTATATCGCGATGCAGAAACGCCGCCAAACTCCACCACAGCCCCGTTCTTTGAAGATCGGACCTGCAGGACAGGAAATCGTGGAGTCTGTTGAACAACGGGGAAAGTCAAAGCGTCGGTCCACGGACTGCGCTGAATCAACCGGCTGCGGCTGGAGAAAATATGCCCCTCGTTTTATGTGCGGGGAGCGACCGGGGACGGCGCGATGCGAACTTTTGGACGGCGCCGGCTTGTCGCCAGCGACTGCCAGGCGATTACCAGCGAAGGCAACAAACATGCCCAGGCAATAACCGTCCAAACCACGGTCTCAATCCCGATCAGACCCATCCGTGCAATTGCCGGAACAGCATTCAGAGCGCGGGTAATTACGAAAACCATGGCGAACGGATAGCTGCGCATCATCCACTCGCGATGCTGCTGAATGTTTCCCGAGCGCGCGCAGTAGAGTCCTGTGCCAGTGGTCGCAAGCCAGCCGACCGATTGAATTGCTGACGCCATAAGCAGCGTGGGAGTGGCAAGAACAAAAGAGACAACAACGGCAGTCGGCGCAGAAATGAGGACGCATCCCACATAAATGCGACCCATCATTCGATGCACTCCCAGATAACGCTGGCGCAGGCGGTTGGAAAATTGAAACATGCCCAGCATCAGGGCCAGCGATCCCGGCAGGCCATGCAAAACCATCAGCCACGCGAACGCCGAATAGCGTTGACGAAGGAAAGAATGCGAGTCCAGCAGTGTCCGATCGCGCGTGAGAATGACGAAGAGCGTCAGGAGGGCAAACACGCCTAATATCGCGTGCCTGGCTTGGAATGAAGCTTTACGCCTGACTGCACCGGTCGTAATCGTTGCCAACAGTCCCTCAGTTCCGCGCTGACTCAGACAGCACCGTTCATATCCGGCAGATGCGCCATCGCACTGCCGTCCGACAGATATTTTGCTTTTTGCCAGAAAATACAGCGTCGAAGAGAGCCGGGGAAACTCTTGGGCCGCTCAAGACTACAACTTATTCCCTGCCCTGAGAAGAAGAATAACGCTGGCACTCGAATTTTCGGGGCCTGTCTCTGTCCCGACGGCGCTCCGCCGCTCTGGCACATACAGATAGAACATCGATTTCATGGGCTGATACTGACCGCGTGCTTCTCCCATCTCCAGATGCGAGTCGCCGATTTTCAGCATCGCATGATGCACCACTCCATCCGGTGCGGTGTACTCCCTAAATCCTCAGCTCCGAAAGCGCGCTTTAGGAAATTGATTGCCGGTTCGGCGCGTAGAGGTTGCAGATAAGGCTGAATCGTAGGCGCCCCTCGACTCAGATGCAGTCTTCAAGAAAACGCGGCTGGAGCGACTGTAATCAGCGAACCGCCAAAAATACCGTTGTTGACCGCGCGACTGAAGGCGATTGAAGCGCTGCGCCACGAGTAGAGGAGGCCCGTTAAGCTCCGCACCCTATCTTCGATCTTCGATCTTCGACCCTTGCTCTGCCCGGAAGCCCCGCTGTTCGTTTTCGAACACCTCCTTTCGATTTCGGCCAGACACTCTGTTGCCCCCTCTGTACAAGCGTAGGAAAATCGTTAAGAACGTGCTAGAACGTGCTAGATAGTCTCGGACCTGATTGAACAACGAACGTTCCGTTTTGTGGTCTGGAATTGTGCACTGGGAGGCTTCCGTGCAGACATTGGTTCACGACTTGCGTTATGCCCTTCGCCAACTGCGCAAGACTCCGGTATTGGCAGTCCTGGCCATCCTTACGCTGGCGCTTGGTGTAGGAGCAAATACTGCCATCTTCACGGTCATCGAAAGCGTGCTGCTGCGCCCGCTGCCGTATCTGCACTCTGACCGTCTGGTCTACATCGGAAGCGCGAGCGATAAACCCAGTTTTGCGACCACGTCGTGGCTGAACTATCGAGATATTAAAGCGCAGTCCAGGCTCCTGCAGGATGTCGCAGGCTACTCCGAGGACGTCTCCGTTTTGGAGACTCGGGACACCTCTCAGAGCCTGGCGGAACCGCACGTTACGCCCAACCTGTTTTCCATGCTGGGCGCACAGCCGTTGCTGGGCCGCACCTTTGCCGATGCCGAAGGACAAGCCGGCGGTCCGCTGGTGGCGCTGCTGTCGGAAGGCTTATGGCGCCAGAGCTTCCATGCCGATCCCGGCATCGTGGGCCAGTCGGTGAAAATCGGCGGGAAGCCGTATGCCGTCATCGGAGTGATGCCGCAAAGCTTTCAATTCCCGGAAGAATTAGGGTCCGATCTGCATAAAGGCCTGTGGGTGCCGCTGCAACCCACGCCGGAAATGTTGAAGGATCGCGGATATAACTTGTTCAATGTGATCGGCGAACTTCGTCTCGGAGTCACGATTGCGCAGACGCAGCATGAATTGGATGCGATTGCAGCCCATATTCCACGAGACCGGAACCAGAGCGCAATCAAGCTGCGGGCGAGCTCTTATCACGATTTGCTGACGGGGCCGGTGCGTCCGGTTCTGTATGCGCTCTTCGGGGCGCTGTCTTTGGTGCTGCTGATCGCCTGCGCGAATGTCTCCAATCTGCTCATCGCGCGCTGCCTGGGACGGCAGCAGGAATTTGCAGTGCGTACGGCCCTCGGTGCCGGGCGGCTGCGGCTGGTGCGACAAATGCTGTCCGAAGGATTGGCGCTGAGCTTGCTCGGATGCGGAGCCGGTCTGTTGCTCGCGCAGTTGGCGACGGTCGGGATCCACAAGCTGCCCGAGGGAACGATTCCGCGCGCCGATCTCATCCGAAGTCACTGGACGATCGTGCTGGTACTCGCCGTCATTGCCATTCTCACCACCGTCCTATCGTCGCTGCTGCCTGCGCTGCTGGTGGCTCGTGCCAACCCGCAGGCGGCGTTGCAGGCGGCTTCGCGCGGAGTCGGTTCGCGCTCCGTCGGTCGAAGTTTCAGCGGAGCCTTGGTCGCCGCTGAAGTCGCACTCTCCACGCTGTTGCTCGTAGGAACCGGCTTGCTCTTCCATACGCTCTGGAACCTTGAACAATCGCGGCTCGGGTTTGAAACGGCGCATGTCACAACTTTCACGGCCATGCCGGCCGATGCGGCAGGATTTTCCAGCTTGGCTGTCTCGGAGGACACTGCAAACGCGCCCGCATCCATCGCGACGCTTACCTATAAGCCCGTTCTTGATCAAATCCGCCAGGTGCCCGGCGTGCAGAGTGCCGCGCTGGCCAGCGCACCGCCGCTTTCCGGCATGGACCTGAGTTCGAGCTTCGACATTGTCGGGCAGGCAAAAGACCCTGACAATTCCCCTGACGCCAGGCTCTCGGCCGTGAGTGGGGATTACGCCAGGACGCTGAAAACGCCCATTGTGCACGGGCGGATGATCAGCGACGATGACGTGGCCACCAGCCCTTTTGTGGTTATGATCAACGAGGCGCTGGCGCATAAGTATTTCGCCGGCAAGGATCCGCTGGGACAGCAGATCAATCTGGGTGGCAAAGATACCGGCATGATCAAGCCCTATACCGTTGTCGGCGTTCTTGGCAATCAGGTGGACAAGAGCGTCGGCGGCGATGTCCAACCGTTCATTCTGATTCCGCAGCAGCAGATCCCGACCACTTCGCTTTTCTATCAGGCACTTCTGAAAACCGTTGTGAGCTTCGTCGTCCAAACGCGGGGAGACATTCCGGTGACATCGGTCATGCGCTCGATCTTCCATCAGGCCGCCCCCGGGATCGCGCTCGACAATTTCCAGACCATGCAGGAAGCCGTCGAACAGAATACCTTCAGCCAAAGGCTCGGCCTGTATCTTGTGGGTTCTTTTGCGGGACTCGCGGTTGCCATGGTGGTGGCCGGGCTCTACGGAGTGCTGTCGCAGTTGGTGAGTTATCGTCGCCGCGAAATCGCCGTCCGCATGGCGCTGGGCGCAACCCCGCAGAGTGTGGCGCAAATGATCCTGCGGCAGGCCTCGATTCTTATCGCAGTGGGGCTGAGCGTGGGCCTTCTACTGGCATTCCCGGCGCAACGCCTGATTCAGAGCTTCTTGTACCAGGTGCACGCGTTAGACATGTGGACCTATGTCTCCGTCCTGCTCGTACTCCCGGGAATCGGCTTGGTCGCGGCTCTCCTGCCCGCACGTAAAGCAGCTTCCATCCAGCCGATGCAGGCCTTGCGGGAAGATTGAACTTCTGCGCTGGCCTCACCCGCCGATTCATCACCCGGGTCAAATCTTTTCCGATGGTCTGATAAACTCGCGCGGCGTCTGCAGTCCATTTTCTCCATGGTAGAGCGGTCGCAGCATGCCGCTGCGCAACCGATCGGCCAGCTTGCCCGCCTCCCCCTCGTCGTTCTTGCTTCCTCCTTTAATTTTAATTAGGGCGGTCATTCGAAGGTGTACGAAAGAACCGGAGGCCGCTTCCGCGGTTGGCAACGGAAGCGGCGACTCAGGCGAGGAGAGGCATCGCAGCTATGGGGCCACGTCCTTGATGTGCGTCGCGATGTACCACTGATGGCCGAAGATGTCCTTCACCGACGCCGTGCGGTCCCCGTAGGGTTGGTCGGCAGGCTCCTGCGACGACGTTGCGCCTGCGGCTACTGCCCGCCGGTACGCAGAGTCCACATCGGGCACATAGAGATAGAACATGGAGTTCATGGGCTGATAGGGACCGTGCGCTTCTCCCATCTCCAGATGGGAGTCTCCGATTTTCAGCGTTACATGATGGACCACGCCATCCGGTGCGGTGTACCGACCTAAGTCCTCAGCTGCAAAAGCGCGCTTCAGGAAATTGATCACCGGTTCGGCGCGTAGAGGGTGCAGATAAGGCTGAACCGTAGGCGCGCCCTCCGACTTGTAGTTCTCACCCTTGCACGTGGCGATGTACCAGTGGTTGCCGGCCGGATCTTTCACGCTTCCGGAACGTTCACCATATTCCTGATCGCGCGGCTCGCTAATTGTCGTCGCGCCCGCCGCCAACGCCTTTTGGTAGACCGCATCTGAATCTTCAACGTAGACGTGAAGTGCGTGAGTATTCGGCGTGGCGCGGAATTCGCGCCCCGGAATGCCGCCGCCCATCATTAGCATCGAGTCTCCAATGCGCACTTCGCCGTGCAGCCCCCCCGCCGTTCCGACCGCTCGGAACACTTCCTCGGCGCCGAACGCCTGCTTGGCAAATTCCAGCAGCGCGGGCCCGTCTTCCGCCACCAGATAGGGCGTGACCGTGCGGTAGCCGGGCGGAATCGGATTCACTGCCGGCCCTTTTTTCTGGGCCGGAAGTGTTCCCCCTTCTGGTCCGGTTGTCATTCCCTTCATGCGGCGGTGCATCTCCTCGACTGACATTTCTTCCTTCACGGTGACGGCGGTCCAGTTGTATCCAAAGGGATCGACGAAGGTCACGTCGCGGTGGCCGTAGAACTGGTCTTTGAGCGGCCGCGTGACTTTCATGCCCGCAGCGACGGCGCGTTCGGCAAAAGAATCCACATCGTTGACGCGGACCACCAGGCTGATGGGTGAATTGCCCAGGGTTTCTGCGCTGAACCGGCCGCCCTCGGGCCATTCTTCCGACAACATGATTAGAGAATCTCCGATGGTGATTTCGGCATGCGCGATGCGCCCTCCTGCTTCGAACCGGAACGTCTCCATGGCTCCAAAGGCATCCCGATAGAATTCGATGGCTTTTGCGGCATCCCTGAACGTCAAGTCTGGGCTTGCGATCGTATGACTGGCGACAACCGGTTCGGCAACGCTAGACATTTTCTTTCTCCCTTCCAATTCAGATCTCAGCCGGGCCTTGAAACTCTCGCGCGGCAGATCGCGCAGATCGGCGGCGATGCGCAGTAGTGGCTCGAGTGCGGCTTCCACCGTCGGAGGCCGGCTGTTGGTGTGGGCCAGCATCGTGTCGACGGCTTGGTTGAGCTGCTCGATCTTCTTCGGATCGTTTCCCGGGTTCAGAGAGCGCTTAGGCATCGGCACCCTCCAGACGCGCCCGCAGATTGCTGAGCGCGCGGAACTGTAATTGCTTCACCGCGCCCTCAGTCTTGCGAATCTCTCGCGCGACTTCTTTGATACTTTTCTGCTCCACAAAGCGCATCACGACTACCCGGCGCTGTTCGGGCGGCAAAGTGTCTGTCAGGCGAAACAGAGTCGCCCGGCGTTCTACCTCTTCAATCTCCACGGGACTTACTTGCAGCGACTCGATTTTCCCGGAGTCGTCCGGAACCTCCCGCCCGGAGCCCTGCCATCGGTCTGCAATCAGATTCGCCGCAATGCGGAACAACCACGCCGCAAAGGGAATGCCGCGCCATTCAAATCGTTTCAGGTTGGCCAAGGCCTGGTGAAATACTTCCGACGTCAGGTCTTCGGTTTCAGTCCGATTTCCAACCCGCTTCACCACGTAGGCATAGACCCGTTCGAAATTAATTTCGTAAAGCTCGGCAAAGCAGGCGGGGTCGTGCTGCGCGGCTTCAATGAGAAGCCGCTCGTCCGCTTCTTTTTTCAGAGCCTTCAACGAGTTCTCCCCAGTTTGGGCATTCCATTGTTGCCCTGCATTTAGGGTAACGCCGCGGCAAGCAGAAAGGTTACGGGCGGAAAAAATTCAAATCACTATTTTTAACGCAGCTCCGCTTGGGGGATTCCGGCATCAAAATCGCAGATTTCCATATGTCCGGTGCGGTGGAGTCCCCGCGGGATTTAAGCGTATACTCAGTGGCCGTGAAAAGACGGCGTGAAAAGACATAAAGACGAGGTGACTTATGGAAGCAGTGAGTGGGGTATTCAAAACCCGGGCGGCGGCGGAGCGCGCAGTGCACGAGGCGGCCAAGGCGGCCATCCCGGCAGACCGAATCACGCTCCTGACGCCGGGTAGCGTGGATCATCTCGAGAAGGAAATGCAGTCCGTTCCTACCGATACTGCCGAACAGCCGGGCATGGGAAAAGCCATCGGCGCCCTTCTCGGCGGCGGGGTGGGGATTACGGGAGGTTCGTTGCTGATCGCGCTGGTGCCGGGAGTTGGTCCGATCACCGCGCTGGGGCTGCTGGGAGCGGCGATTGTGGGAGCGGCCGGCGCCGCGGTGGGGGCGGCGGTGGGGGACAGGGCAGAGAAATCCACGATTGAGGGCCTTCCGGAGGATGAAATCTACGTCTACGAAGACGCTCTGCGCGGCGGGCGCAGTGTGGTGGTTGCGCTGGCAGAGAATGCAGATTCGGCGTCGCACCTGCGGGAAGTGATGAAGAAAGAGGGAGCCGAGTCGGTGGACGCGGCGCGCGAACAGTGGTGGATCGGGCTGCGCAGCGCCGAGGAGAGTCATTATTCGAAATCCGGCAAGAACTTTGCCGATGACGAAGAATTTTATCGCCTCGGTTTCCAGGCGGCGCTGCATGCGAAAACACGATGCATGGAATTCGATCAGGTCTCAGGCGAGATGAATGCCGCTCTCGAAGATGTTCAGCGGCAGCACCCGGGAGTGGACCTCGAAGAATCGTTCACCCGCGGCTACCGGCGCGGCCGGGACTACTATCAGCAGCTTTGCGATCAGGACAAAAACGCTGCGTAAAAGGCGCGGTATGGCATAAAATTTTCTCCGCCAGGCTTCGACCGCCGAAACTTGCTCTGGTCTGTGTGGTTTTCGTAATCCCGGCGAGGGTACAATCTGGCGCGAGTGACTCGCACACCCGACCGCACAGCCGCCTCAGAGTCACAGGCAATCCGACGACAAGTTCACCGCGTCCGCAGATTCTACAAAGCGGGAACCGGTTCGGATCCAGAAGGCAGCCTGCCCGGACGAGGCGCGCGCGAAGCAGAGACGGAGAAGTCTCCGGTCAGGTTAACGGTCTCGACGACGGGCGACGTAGATCGTAGATAGTGTGCGAGCTCATCCGCGGCCAAAGCTGCCGCCAAGGCTGCCAGGAATTGGAACTTCAAGCCCTTCATCAAGAACGGGGAACCCACGGCCGTCTCCGGGAATCTTCCTTTCGACTTCGAGATCCCGGAGAACGGACATGACCCGGGCAGAGCTGCGCAGCAGGTCGGCCTTCCCCCAGGCGTTGGCGCGGGCCGGCTCATTGATATTGATAAGGTCAGTCCCGTTTACCCTGGACGAGGCGCGCCGCACGCCCCTTCAAGCTACCCTGTTGTTGCAGGCACAGATCAGTACAGACAGATCAGTAAAAGAAGGTACGATCGCCAACTTGCGTTTGATTTCCTGCCCAGTTGGCGCCGGCCGCAATCAAAGCCGTCCAGAAATGGCGCTACCGCCCTTACCGAGAGATGGGCCAGCCAGTAGAAGTCGAGACCGAAATCCAAGTCAATTTCGAGCGAAAGCAAGAAGGTGTCGAGGCGAAACGGCCCTGACTCACGCGCGGTAGTACAAATCTTCCACAGCTTTTTGCACTCTCGCCGAGAGCTTTTGCAGATCACGCCCTTTAAGACCCGCCGTCGAGATCGGTGCGCCCACCCGCATTTCGAGCGGGCGACTCTTGATGTGATACGTGTTCATCGGCAGCAACTCGTAGGTTCCAACCAGGGCCACGGGAACAACATCGACCTGCGCTTTGATGGCAAGAAAAAATGCGCCGGAAAGAAACGGCTTGATCTCCCCGTCGGGCGTGCGACCACCCTCCGGAAAAATCACCAGCGGCAGCCCCGCTTTCAGACCCTTCAGCGCCGCGCGGATGCTGCTGACCGAGTGCGATGGATTCTGCTGATCAATACAGACTTGTCCTGACCGTTTCAGTTGCCAGCCCACCACCGGATAGGACAGGAGCTCCTTCTTGAAGGCGATGCGAAACTGAAAGGGCAGATTCGCGTAGATCACGGGAATGTCCAGCGCCGATCCGTGATTGACTGCGTAGACGTGAGGCTTCGATGTATCGATATTGACAAGGCCGGTGACGGTCACCGGGGAAAAGATCGTCTTCATGATCAGCTTCGACCACGCACTAGAAAACCAGTGCAGCCTCCGTCCGCTACGATCGAAAAGACCGCCGGGAAGGGCCAGAAGGCCCATTCCCAGGGTGTAGAGCCAGATCAGCGGATCAAAGAGGAAGTAGGACCGCAAGCGGCTCAGCCAGCCGTGCTCCAACCCTGGAATGGCGTGGGGACTTGGCCGGAAAGGGGCAATCGGAACCGGCGCAGCAGCGCCGCTGCCCGACCGGGCCTCCTCGCCATTTTGAACCTGATCATTCTCCGCTCGATCCACCGATGAATTCACTTCCTGCACACTTCCATTCTAGGCGAAACCGCTTGAGTAGGGACAGCCGCCTCGGCTGTCTGTTCTGGAGAAGCAAAGTTTTCCACGATGTTCCTGCCGGAAACGTTGGTCGTATGTTCCTGTAGCTACACAGTTTAGATACTTTCAGATGGCGACGCCGAGCAGGCGCATCACTTCTCCGACAAGATAGATCGAACCGGTCACGACAATGACGGTCTCCGGCCCGGCCGCGGCGCGAGCCCGATCGAGAGCCGCCTCAATTTCCGCGACCGCCTCAATCTGAGCTCCGGTGCGGCTTCCAGCCTGCTGAATCTCTTCCGGCGACGCCGACCTTGGATTCTCGGGCCGCGTGGCGACAACCCGATCGGCCAGCGGGAATAGGATTTCGGTCATCTCTGCGATGGCCTTGTCGCGCATCGCTCCGAAAACGAAAATCAGTGGACGGTTGTCGTAGCCCTCTGAAAGGGCGGAGCGGAGAGCCCACGCCCCGGCCGGATTGTGCGCCACATCGAGCACAATCTCCGGCCAACCACTGTGGGCATCGAGGACCTGGAATCGGCCCGGCCAGCGCGTCTGGCGAATCCCCTGCTCGACTGATTCGGGCGTAATGCGGCCGAATCCCAGCCTGGCCAACTCCTCCGCCGCAGCGATGGCCAAGGCCACATTGCGCAACTGATGCCGTCCCACCAGCGGCGACTCCACGAGAATTTGCTTTCCCAGCAACTGCAGCGGATAGCGATAAAAGGCCCGCCCGCCAATGGCATCGGCGTTCTCGGTGCGCTCGGCGGTGAATGGCTTTCTCCCAGTACTCGGTACCAGGTACGCTGTGCTGCCGGGCGACACCGGCGGCACATACTGCACCGCACTGACCCCGCGCGCTCCCAAATCGAGAATCGTATTGCCAATCACGTCGTTGGCCTCGGGCTGTTGCGGCAGGGTCACGACCACACCACCGGGGCGGATGATCCCCACCTTTTCCCTCGCGATCTCTCCCACTGTGTCGCCGAGAAACTTCTGGTGGTCGAGCGAGATGTCGGCAATCACGCTGACCAGCGGTTCGACAACATTGGTCGCATCCAGCCGGCCGCCCATGCCAACTTCGAGAATCGCAGTCTCCACCCGCTCCCGCGCGAAGTGGGCGAAGGCGATCGCCGTCATCATCTCAAAGAAGCTGGGATGCCAGGGCAGATCTCCCTGCCCGACTAATCGATCGGCCAGGCCGTCGACTTCGCCATGCAGCCGGGCAAAATCATCGTCGGTGATCTGTTCTCCATTCACCCGGATGCGCTCGTTGATCCGAACCAGATGGGGCGAGGTATATAGGCCGGTCTTCAGGCCGGAGGCGCGCAGAATCGACGCCAGCGTCGCCGCCGTAGAGCCCTTGCCGTTGGTCCCGGCGATCAACACGGCGGGAAACGCCCGCTCGGGATGATTCATGGCCTTCAGCAGGACGCGCATATGCGCCAGATCGAACTTGTTCGAGGGCGTATGGGCCAACTCGTGCCCCAGCGCGAACATGCTTGCCACTGCGGTTTCGTAGGACATGGGGCACTTGCTGGCTTCTGGCTTTGGCTTCCGGCTTTTAGCCTCAGGCCCAGAGCTCTCTGGTCAGTTCAGACTATCAAATCGTGGTTTGGATTCAGAACGAGCGGGTTCCGATCACACCATGAAGCAAATCAGCCAGGACCGGGTCGACAGGTTTGAGCCAAGAGCTTAGAGCTTCCACTCCATAAATTCCAGCGCGCGGGCGATGTAGGGCCTGAGTTGCTTGCGGGAAACCACTGCATCCAACATCCCGTGTTCCAGCAGGAACTCGCTGCGCTGGAAGCCGGGTGGAAGTTTCTGGCGGATGGTTTGTTCGATCACACGTGGACCGGCAAACCCGATCAGCGCGCCCGGTTCCGCGATGTTCAAATCCCCCAGCATGGCGAACGATGCGGTCACGCCACCCGTCGTGGGATCGGTAAGCAGCGAGATGAAAGGCACCTTGGCCTTGTCCAGCCGCGCCAGCGACGCTGAAATCTTGGCCAGCTGCATGAGGCTAATTACGCCCTCCATCATGCGGGCGCCGCCGGATGCGGACACAATAATCAGGGGCATCTTCGTATCGGCGGAGCGCTCAACTGCCCGTGTGATGGCCTCGCCGACCACCGCGCCCATGCTGCCGCCGATGAAGGAATATTCCATCACGCTGGCGACCACGGGCCGACCCAGCAACTTGCCGTGAGCGTTGATGATGGCGTCTTTCAGGCCTGTCTCCTTCTGCGCCTGCTTCAGCCGCGACCAGTAGGGTTTCAGGTCTACGAACTTCAGGGGGTCAGTCGAGGAAATGTTCCCGTCGAAAGTCTCGTACTGGTTGTCGTCGAGCAACTGGGCCAGCCGGGTTCGGGCATCGATCCGGAAGTGCCGATCGCACTTCGGACAGACGTTCATGTTATCTTCCAGATCCTTTTTCCAGATGATCTGGCGGCAGCCTTCACACTTCACCCACAAGCCTTCGGTGCGGACCTTTTTCTCGCCCGAATTATCCAACTCGCCGGACTCGCGTTTAAACCAAGCCATAAATCAGTCGCGAGTACCGAGTACTTAGTGCCGAGCAGACCCGGGTGGTAGCCGAAGTCTGGATTTTCTCGGTACTCGGTACTCGCTACTCAGTACTCAATTCCTCTCTGCGCCATTACGCCTTTTTCGTACGCGTGCTTGACCTGGCGCATTTCTGTGACCGTGTCGGCCACCTCGACAATTGTTGGGTGCGCGTTCCTGCCCGTCAAGATCACATGGACCATCTCCGGCTTTCGCTGAAGGCTCTCGACGACCTTCGCCGGATCGAGCATGCCATAACTGATGGCATAGTTGATCTCGTCTAAGATGACCAAGTCCCATTCCCCGGATCGAATCGCTTGATCGGCCTCGGTCCACGCTTCTTCCGCCATGCGTACATCTTCGGGATCTGGTTTTTCCGCGCCTACTTTCACGAAGCCTCGGCCCATCTGCTTCATGACAAACTTGCCGCCGAAGGCCTGCACGGCATCGAGTTCGCCATAGTGCCACGAGCCCTTCAGGAACTGCAGCATCAGAACCCGCATCCCCTGCCCAACGGCTCGCAGGGCCGTCCCCATGGCAGCGGTAGTTTTGCCTTTGCCCGGGCCGGTGTTCACAATGATCAGACCACGACGGATGTCGGCCATGCCTGGATCGAGGTTTTGATGGACGAAGGTTTGATTCTACTAGATGCTGCCCCTGCGTGTACGCGACCATTCACGATCGCAGCGAGAGGGGAGCGGCTGTCCGATACTGGACAATCCAGTTCCGGAGTGGACAAAAAATCGGAGGCTGAGAGCGGGCGAGTCTATCTTGTCAAGGATTTGGGCGCTACCCTGCATGGCAGAGGAGTTGCAGTGACCCAAGGCATGCGCTTGCTCCGGTTATGGACTGTTCAGAATGGGGAGCCAGCTGGGAGACATGTGTCGGAACTTCCAATAAATGCAAATAATCCAGGCCGCGTCAGAGTCTGCCTAGAGAGTCTGCATCAGAAAGAGAGTCTTCAACGTGACTGGTGAATACTCGCAGGCGATCGCTGCCGACATAATCGATGGCCACACAAATGTCGCGGCCAGGAACTTTTCCACGGAACTCCAGCAGCGAAGATTGCGTAGCTCGGTCAGACGGATCTCTTTCCCCTCGCAAACCGCGGAGGTCTTATCGTGATCAACCAATGTGCAGTGTTATTGTGGTGCCTTGTCATGGCGCTCCCGGCGTTCTCCGCACAGCCTGCGGCGCTTCATCCGCGGACCACCATCGATGCCGACGATCAAGCAACCATACGAGAAATCGTGGATATGGAACGGCAGGCCCGGGAAGCCAGCCTCCGCCGCGATGCCGAATTCTCCCAGCGAACCCTCGCCGAGGATTACGTCGCCATCACGCCGCTCGGTCAGGTGACGACGAAGCAGGACACTCTCTCGGCTCGCAAGAGCGGCCAGCTTCGCTATGACACCATCAACGTGAGTGACATGGTGGTGCGCGTCTACGGCGACACAGCCGTAGTAACGGCCCGGGCCGACGTAAAGGGACATCAGCTGGGGGAAGACTTCAGCGGTCCCTACCGTTATACCCGAGTCTGGGTTCGCCGCACGCGGCACTGGCAGGCCGTGAGTTATCAGGCCACGGTGACGCAATAGGGCGTTGGGCGGCGGCGATGTTCGTTGCTCGATTGCGGTCTGCAGTCCGCGCCCAGCTAGCCTACAATAGAGAACTTTATCGGAAGGTAAGACATGATCTTATACCGAAAGTTCTCTCCAGGTCTGCCCTGCAGTTTCAGATCGCTGGTATTCGTCATTCTCTTCTTCGCAGCTTTTGCCCGTTTTTCTCAAGCTCAGGGGCATGAGCTTTCCCCGGAAAAGCGGAGTCAGATTGAGGCCGCCGTCAATCAGTTCATGGCTTCGACGCATGTTCCAGGACTGTCGGTAGCGATCGTTGAGAACGGGGAGTACGAGTGGGGCAGCGGATTCGGCTTGGCCGACGCGGAGAACAACGCGCCGGCCAGCGAACATACGCTTTTCCGCCTCGCTTCCATCTCCAAGTCGCTGACGGCTACTGCCGCGATGCAACTGTGGGAGCGGCGACTGCTCGATCTCGATGCACCCGTGCAGAAGTACTGCCCGTCATTTCCGCCGAAGGCCTCGCCGATTACCACGCGCCAGGTGATGGGACATCTGGCTGGCATCCGGCACTACAAAGGCAATTCCGAGGACGATCCTGAAATTGGGAATACGAAGCATTTCGACAATCCTATTCAGGCCGGGCTCGATTTTTTCAAGAACGATGCTTTGCTTTCCGAGCCTGGGAAACAGTTCCACTACTCCACCCAGGGATACACGCTGATGGGCTGCGTGATCGAGGGAGCGTCGGGCGCGAAGTATGTGGACTTCGTGCGGCAGAACATTTTCGCGCCCGCCGGGATGGAGAACACGCAAATCGATAATCGTTTTGCCATCATCCCGTATCGCACCCGCTTTTATCAAAAAACGGAATCAGGGACGGTGCAGAATGCCGACTTCCTCGACTCCAGCTACAAGATTCCGGGCGGCGGATGGTTGTCGTCGGCCGAAGACATGGCGCGGTTTGAAGTGGCCATTCTGAGCGACAAGCTGATCAAACCTGCCACGCGCGAGCTGATGTGGACTCCTCTGAAGCCTTTGGACGGATCGAAGGATGAGTACGGTCTGGGCTGGGGTAACGGCAGCGAGGGCGAGATTGCAACCGTCGGCCACACCGGTGGCCAGCAAGGCACCAGCACGGCATTCCTGCTGGCGCCACCGCAAAGGGATGGAGTCGTTGTGCTCGCAAACCTCGAGGGCGTCGGGGCCAGAGATCTCGCGGTGGAGATTCTGAAAGTGCTGGTGGGCACGACCGGAAATGCGCCGAAGAAATGACGCCGCATCCTCGAAGCGAGTCCCGTCTGGATTTAACAGCAGTCACCGCCCTGCTTTGAATGGGGCGACCGCGAGTGCGCTGATCGCAGCGAATCCTAATTCCTTCTGAATCGAGCGTGCCGATCCTGATCCTCCCTCAAAGATAATGGTCCCGGTGTTATCGGCAGGGATGCTTGCCGGCACAGTCCTCGGGAACAAACGGACTCATAAAATCGCACTCTCCAGGGCCGACGTAGGCCTACCCTGTGCGCACAACAGTGCTCTGGTTGTTCACTGTTGGCTCACCATTGTTGAATACCTTGGTCACCATGGAGTGAAACCACGAACGATCGAGGTACTCAATCTTGCGATCTTCGTAGGACCGAAGACTTAGATCTGGCCACCCCATTGCCAGGGCGCTAAGTGCAAGCTGAGGCGGCAGAATTGGCCAGAGGCCCGCGACCACCCTAATGCCCCGAATGATAAGGGTGCCCCTTCAGAATCGTGAACCCCCGATAAATCTGCTCCAGCAAGACCACCCGCGCCAACTCATGACTCAAAGTCGTTTTCCCCAGTGAAAGGGTGTACTGCGCAGCGGCTCGCGCCGGGTCGCTGAAGCCGTCAGCGTCTCCGATACCAAAAACGAGTTGCAGAGGATTTCGGTCCTGATAATCTCCCAGAAATTTGGCGAACTGCTGGGAGGTGAATTCTTTGCCTCGCGCATCCATCAGGACCAGCGTGGACTTTGGCCCGGCCTTCGTCGCAGCCGAGCGGCCGGACATTTCGAGCAAGCTCGCTTCGTCGCGAACCGGGATGCCTTCGACCTGCACGTAATGTGAAATCCGCTTGAGATACTTTTCCGTCAGCGATGCGATCGCCGGTTCTTTCGTCTTGCCAATCCACGCGATCTTGATCTTCACGACGGACTCAGTCTCTCACTTTCTTCCCCACGCCAACACGACCGACACTCGGAACGCGATCTTCTCGCCGTCCGAATTATTGACGGATTGCAGTATGGACCTCGGCGTGAATTTCCGCCCACTTCTCGGCCGGGACTCGCTTCAACATCGGGCGCAAGGGAACGGCCGCCGACTGCGCCTGCTGCCACACTTCTTCGACCCAGACCGGCCAGGTCCGCGGCAGCGTTTTGGCCTCTCGTCAATCGAATTGAATCCAGCACTGCGTAAAATTTCAGACAGGCCGCCGGGCACGGCAGATTTAAACGGATCTCCTCCCGGCTGCAGTACGCTGGCCGGATCCAGCACTTTCATTCCCGGCTGCGGCTGCGCCTATCCACCAGCGCGTCGGTTACGGGCTGGCCCATGGCCGCCGACTGTGCCTTCCATTTCTCTCGAGCGATGAGTCGGTACGGACTTCCCCAGTCCGGCTGAGAGTCTGGGTGCGAGGTTCATAGCAAGCCTGTGAAATTCAGGAAGCGTTACGAGGCTTTCTTTGTCTTTGTCTTGATTTTCGTCTTTAACTTGGTCTTTTTCTGCTTCGGCACGGCTGGTTTGCTCTCAAGCTTTCGCTTCCTGGGCACTGCCTTCAAGTCGCCGGGCTCCAGCCGCCTCGCCGTCTTCCACAGGCGCTCCAGATCGTAGAACTTGCGCGCTTTTTCGGAGAAAACGTGCACGACGAAATCGACGTAGTCCAGCAACACCCATTCCGCCTGTTTGTAGCCTTCGACATGCGCCGGGCGTAAATCCGCGGCCTTCAGACGTAGTTCCACTTCGTCGGCGATGGCCTGAACCTGCCGCGGATTGGTCGCGCTGCACAGGACGAAGTAGTCGGTAAATGCTCCCGACCCTTTTTCCATTTCCAGGATGCTCAGTTCTTCGGCCTTTTTCTCGAGGCAGGCTTGGATGGCGGCGGCGATTTGCTGTTTGAGTGTGTTCTTCTTCATGCAGAATTAGTGAGGTGGATGTCAGTCGTTGGTTTTGTATTTCGCTCGATTCATTGTAACTGACAGGTGTCCCATCGCTGCGCCGTCAAGGATTATCCATCATGAGTTTGGCCGAGTTTGGCCAAGATGATTTTGGCTAACTCATTTGGCGAACTACGATGATTGGTCAACGACGCCCCCCTTTGCGACGCCGATGATGCCGAGGAAACGCCGCCCGTACGCGTCCGTCGAGGGTATAGTAATTGCGCCGTGCCGCTTCCTGAAAAAGCGCTGATTGCCGAGATTCGCCGTCTGGCGAAATCTTCCGCGGCTGGCCGCGCTGGTGACGCGCGCCGGACGGTACCCACCGGAATCGGAGATGACTGTGCTGTGCTGCGCCTGCCGCCGGGACGAGAATCCCTGGTCACCACCGATTTCTCTTTGGAAGGAATCCACTTCCGCCGCGATTGGCACCCGCCTGAATCGGTTGGCCACCGTTGCCTGGCCCGCGGACTGAGCGATATCGCTGCCATGGGTGGCCAGCCGGTCGCGGCTTTTCTTTCTCTAGCGCTGCCTCAGGACCTGGCACAAGCCTGGGTCAGGCGCTTCGCCCGCGGCCTGATCCGCCTCGCGGACAAATTCGGAGTTACCCTGGCTGGCGGAGATACCGCCGAATCCCCCAACGGAATCCTGGCCGACATCATCGTGGTCGGTACCGCACCCGAAGGCAAAGCTGTATTGCGCTCCGGAGCCCGACCTGGAGAGCGCATCTTTGTCAGCGGAGAACTCGGTGGTTCAGCCGCGGCCGTGGTTCAGATGCGAGCCAGACAAGCGAGAAGCAAGCTTCAGAAAAAGCTGAACCCCCGCGACTATCCCCGCCACTTTTATCCCCAGCCGCGGATCGAACTGGGCCGCACTCTTCGCAACCGGCGCCTGGCCACTGCGATGATTGACACCAGCGACGGCCTCTCCACCGACCTGACGCACCTCTGTGAAGAAAGCGGCGTGGGCGCCGAACTCGACGCCACACTCATTCCCCGCGCCCGCGTTGGCAAGTCCGCCCGTGAAGTGGACCTCGATCTCGCCTTGCACGGCGGCGAAGACTATGAACTCCTTTTTACGGCCCCGCCCGGCAGGCGTGTTCCCGCCCAAATTTCCGGAGTCACCCTCACTAACATTGGCCACATCACCCGTGGGCCAAAGATCTTTCTGCGCAACGCGGGGGGGAAGCGCTATGAACTCGTGCCGCAAGGCTGGCAGCACTTCCATCGCTAACCCGACTCATCGGGCGACAAACGCCTCGGCGGTCCCGCCCGGGCCAAGCCCGGCGGACTGCGCTTAAGCGAAGGCAGCACCACTGCTCCCCCCGAAAGAAAGGGGAACGCAACCGTCTCCGGCGCTGCTCCCTGCGCCACTGACTTTCGTTACCTCCGTCACTACTCGGACTCTACCCCCTGACCCAAAACCGGACTACAGTTAAGATCATGTCGTTTCCTAAATTGCTCCTCCTCCCAGCGTTGGCCGCTTTTCTATTGGTCGCTGCCGCGCAAAATAAAAAGCAGCCACCTCCGCCGCCGGCTCACGCCAAGTCCCCGTCGCCCGCCGTAACCGATGATTTCATCCACAAGCAGTTCGGGGATAACTGTTCTCTGCTGGCCGGACCGCAGCAGTTTGTCGCCGATCTTGACGACGACGGCACCGACGACCTCGTGGTGGCCGCCAAATGCAAGAACCCGATGGCCGACAAAGCCGAATACAGCTTCGTTGTCGGCGACCCGTTTGACAGTTTTCTCGGCTACAGCGATGTCAAAGTCACCTCCACCTTCGCCTCCGACGCGCCGGAGCGCCGCGGCATCAGCCTGCTCATCATTCATGGCGCCGACAAAGACGCGTGGCGCGCCGACAAACCCAAGGCCAAGTTCCTGCTCATCAATCTGCCCTTCAAATCTCTGTCCGTGAAACGGCTTGACCTTAATAAGAAGAAGACCATTCTCGGAATTTACATGGAAGAAACCGGCGAGGGCGATCAGACCTCCTCCGTCGTCTATTGGGACGGCAAGAAATACAAATATGAGCAGCTCGGCTCGACTCTGGAATAGGGCGATTGCTGATTGCTGATTTCGGAATGCTGAATGAGGCACGAGGAATCAGGTGCGTCCGCCATCGCCGCTCCGCCCTGACAACAACGTTTCGAATTCTAGATGGCGGATGCGGGCGACGGTTTCAATCAGCCATCATCCATCGGCAATTACTGCTCCCGCCCTATTTCGCACCGCTTGGAATAGGGGTACTCGCTACTCCCGGCCCGTTTCACATTGGCCTCGGCGAATTCGCACACCCGGTCGAGCGCAGCTTGCAGCTCCGCCGTATAGCAGTCGAGGTCTTCGTCGGTGGCACCCTCAGGTACGGGAATCAGCTTCCCAACCCGCACCAGCACCCGCGAGAAGGGCTTCGGAATCATTAACCGGTCCCACGTATTCAGCACCCAGGCCCGATCGACAGCCGCGTGGAACACAGTAAGAGCCAGACCAGAGGATCGGGCCAGCGCTACCGGGCCGGGCTTCACTTTGTGCCGCGGGCCGCGCGGGCCATCGAGGGTAAACGCCACGGTCCAGCCCTGTTCGAGCGCGCGCCGCAGGCCGAGCAACGCCCGCACCGCGTTACGGCTGCTCGATCCTTTCACCGCGACGAAGCCAAACTTGTGGATGATCCGGCCCATGTACTCGCCGTCATAACTGTTGCTGCTCATCACCCGGATGCCCATCTTGCGGAAAATATAGGTTGCCGGGATCATGCAGGAATGCCAGAAGGAAGCGATTAGAGGGCGCTGGTCCAGCGTCGTCTGCGCACCTTCTTCGTAGGAAACGGCGACCCGCAGTGTGGGGCCGATCAGGCGGATGATCGAGTATCCCAACCCGATAATGAGGCGCAGGACGACGCGCTGGCGAAGGGTGAAGCGGCGACCGTCAATCGCAGGAAGCGCGGACGCCGCCGCGATCGGAGTGCGGGCTTCGGGCACCACCCTATTCTAAATGGGATGGGGCGTCAGGGTTGAAGTTTAGGTCTGACCGCTGAGAGCGACAGAGAACGCCGAAGACCAACCAGAGGAGGACGAACCAGAGAACGTCTTTATTTTCCTTGGCAGTCTCGGCATTTTCGGCGGTTCAAGGTTTTGCTGGCGCTGACCTGACTCAGCCCTCGAGGTAGGAATCGATCCAAATCTTGACTTTCTGGCGCCGTTCGTCGGCTACGTCGAAGCGCACTCCAAGCGATTTGGGTTTGCGCCAGCTGACGATTCCGCGAACGCTGACGCGAGGTAGCGTCATCAAGGAAAAAGAAACCTCGACGTTGGTTCCAATCGAAAAGTCTTCAGCACTCTTGAGGGACATGCCCCCGGTACTGATTTCGATGCTGGACGCACTGACGCGCTGGCCATCTCCGACGACGGAGACTTCGGTCATCACCGGAATGCGCACATAGCGCCGGAATTCATGGAGCACCAGCATTCGCGTGGCACGCACCAGTTTGAGGGCTGCAGGGCGCTCCAGCGGTTCGTGGAATATGGCGTTGATGCCGTATTTCGAGTAGCGCATAAATTCTTGCGCGTTGCCGCCCATGCCATAAATGATGCATCGGCTATTGGAAGGGGAAGAGCGGGCCGACTCCATTACAGCGTCGGCGCCGTTGCCCAAGCTCAACACACAAGCTTCGAACTTCTCCTTGCGCAGGCGCTCAGCAGCGTCGGAAGACATGACCACCGTTTCAATGTTGAACTGCCGGAAGCACTCCGCCAGCAGAGCCCGGGACGGTTCATTCAAGCCTACCAGTGCGGTGCGGGCGGCTGCCTTGCGGACGGTAGGAGCTGGGGCGAAAGTAGTGGCGAAAGCTTTATGCATAGTCGAGGGAAGACTCCACTTTCACAATCCATTGTGGAGGCTGCTGGCCATCCGTGAAAAGACACAAAGGACCAAGGCTTTGAGTACCAAAGTGTCGTTACTTTTTCCCGGTCGCGGGAGACGGGACATTACGCTCGAGAACATTTGTGGAATGAAGAACTCGGGCGGCCGCCGTCAGAGAAAAATTCCCCACAGGGAAATTTATTCGCTCCAACGCCGGAACAGCAGCGCGCCATTGGTGCCGCCGAAGCCGAAAGAGTTCGACATGGCGTATTCGATCTCTGCCTTGCGGGCTTGGTTGGGGACCAGATCCATGCCGGCGGTATCGGGATCGGGATTCTCCAGGTTGATGGTCGGAGGCAGAATCTGGTCGCGCAAAGCCAGCACGGTAATGCCCGCCTCCAGCCCGCCGGCCCCGCCCAGCAGGTGCCCGGTCATCGACTTGGTGGAACTCACCGCAATCCGCCGCTCGCCGAAAAAATTGCGGATGGCATGCGCCTCAAGCGTGTCGCCAATCGGAGTCGAGGTGCCATGGGCATTCACATATCCGACTACGTCGGGAGTAATACCCGCATCCCGCACCGCGTTGCGCATCACGCGGAAGCCGCCTTCATGTTCCGGCGCAGGCTGCGTCATGTGATACGCATCGCCGCTCATTCCATATCCCGCGATCTCAGCCAGGATGCGAGCACCGCGCTGACGGGCGTGCTCCAACTCTTCCAGGATCAGAATGCCCGCGCCTTCGCCAATCACAAAACCGTCGCGGTCGCGATCCCAAGGGCGGCTGGCCTTTTCCGGTGCGTCGTTGCGCGTCGAAAGGGCGCGCATGGCGGCAAAGCCGCCGACGCCCATGGGGGTGATCGCAGCTTCCGCGCCGCCGGCAATCATCACATCCGCGTCGTTGTGCTGGATAATGCGGAAAGAATCTCCAATGGAATGAGCGCTGGTGGTACAGGCCGTCGCGGTCGCTTCGTTCGGTCCCTTGGCGCCGAAACGCATGGAGACCTGCCCAGCCGCAAGATTGATAATGGCCGCCGGAATAAAGAATGGAGAAATCTTGCGTGGACCGCCTTCCATCAACGCGGTGTGCTCGCGTTCGATGATGTCGAACCCTCCGATCCCCGATCCGATGTGAACTCCCACGCGCTCATCGTTCTCCGGGGTAATCTTGAGTTGCGACATCTTGAAGGCTTCATCGGCGGCGGCGACGGCCACGTGAATGAAGCGTCCCATCTTCTTGACTTCTTTTTTTTCGATGAAATTCAGCGGGTCGAAGCTCTTCACCTCGGCGGCAATCTGGCAGGCAAAGGCTGTGGGGTCGAAACTGGAAATGCGCCCCACTCCGCTCTTACCCGCAAGCAGGGCCTTCCACACCACGTCGGTGGTATTGCCCACACCACAGATCAAGCCCAGGCCTGTCACTACGACCCTGCGTCCCAACTATTTCCCCGCTTTCGCGTGCTTGCCGATATAGTCGACCGCGTCCTGGACGGTGCGAATCTTCTCGGCATCCTCGTCGGGGATTTCGATGTCGAACGCTTCCTCGAAAGCCATGACCAGTTCGACGGTGTCAAGCGAGTCTGCCCCCAGGTCGTCGACGAACGACGCGCTGGAGGTGACTTCGCCCTCATCCACTCCCAACTGCTCCACGATAATCTGTTTTACCTTCTCGTCTACGGCTGCCATGTTTTCCTCGCTTGCCTCGATTAGATTTGAATTCGGATGCCCCGGTTGTGCAATCGCAGCTTTCATTCAGTCGGCCCGGGCTTCAGCCCTCCACAAGTCTGTCAGTTCTCACCCACTGCGATACGAAAAAAGGCGAGTGTGTAGTGTAATTGTCCCGGTGAATTAGTGTAAAGGAAGCGCTCTGCCACGTCCGGCAAAGCCTTGGTTGACATGGGATTGCACTGTTGAATCCTAAAGGCTGGCCAGCGCCGGGGTCAAACGTTGGGGGCGCGGGTTATGATGGGCCGGCCAGGGGACGCAGCAATCGCAGTTGACAAACCTAACCCAGAAGCGAGGAAGGTCGTATGCGTGCCGTCGTACAGCGCGTCAGCCGCGCCAAGGTCACCATCAAAGATTGGACTACCGGCGAGATCGGCCTGGGATTGCTGGTTCTGCTGGCCGTGGGACAGGAAGACACCGAGAGCGATGCTACTTATATCGCCGAAAAAATCTCCGGCCTTCGCATCTTCGAAGACGAGCAGGGAAAAATGAACCGCAGCGTGCAAGACGTGGGAGGCAGCGTGCTCGCGGTTTCGCAGTTCACTCTGTACGGAGATGCGCGCCGCGGCAAGCGCCCATCGTTCGCTGCCGCCGCCCCGCCCCAACACGCTCGCCGGCTCTATGAGTTTTTTGTCGAGCGAATCCGAGCGGCAGGCCTGCCCTGCGAAACCGGCCGCTTTCAGGAAATGATGCAGGTGGAACTGGTGAATGAAGGCCCGGTGACCCTGCTCCTCGATTCCGCCAAGGCATTCTAGCAAGGCATTCTAAAGGGTACGCCAGCCCAGTCCACCCCTCGGTCTTTCCCACGCCGCCGTAACAGGTCCCGATTCCCTTTGGTAACCCTTTCGTACACTCCCTTCCGGTAACCCTTGGTAACCATGCGATTCATGACTTGCGGACGTACAATTGGCCTTGTCCGGTAGGTCCATCTGCCGATATATGAGATGACCTTTCGGAGCGGTAGCAGAAAGCAAGTTTTCCTAAGGCTCAGCGGTTTCTATAGCAAGGCGCTCAGTACAAGGCGCTCTGTACTAAGACCAAGGTCTGGAGTCGGCACACTTATGGCGTTGTTTGGATTCAACAAGCAGAAGGCTCTTAACAATGCGGAGAAGTATGTCCAGCAGGGCAAAATCCAGAACGCCATTGCTGAGTACGAAAAGGTCCTCAAGAACGATGCCAAGGACCTGACGGTCACCAACACCGTCGGCGACCTCTATTCCCGCCTCGGCGAAACCGATAAAGCCACCGTATGCTTCAAGAATGTGGGCGATGCCTATGCCAGCCAGGGTTTCACGGTCAAGGCCATCGCCATGTACAAGAAGATCTGCAAGCTCCAGCCGTCGCTCGAGAGCTTGCTGAAACTGGCTGAACTTTACTCTCAGCAAGGCCTTTTCAATGACGCCCGTGCCCAGTATCTGCAGGTCGCGGAAGAATTCCTGAAGGCCGGCGAACGCGAGAATGCGGTGCGCATCTTCCAGAAGATCCTGGAGATGGATCCGGAAAACAGCAACATGCGGGTTCGCCTGGCGGAACAGTATGTTCTCCTGAACAAGAAGACGGAAGCCTGGCAGATTTTCTCTGCGGCGGCGGAAAGCCTGCGCTCCAAAGGATCGTTCAGCGCTGCCGATGAAATCCTGCAGCGTATGCTGACTCTCGATCCGGGTAATACCTATGCCTTGCTGATGCGAGGCAAGAACATGATCGAGTCGGGCGACGCGGCCGGCGCCGTTGCCGTGCTGCAAAAAGTTCCAGACATCGATTCCAGTCCCGATGGTCTCCGCGATCTGCTCAAGGCTTACCTGCAGACCGGACAACTCTCCGAGGCCGGGGCCGTAGCGGGCAAGTTATTGACCGTGCACAACGACCTGCCGGCGATCTCAAGCTTCGCCGATGCGCTGATGCAGGCTGGCCAATTCGAGAATGCTCTTCAGGTTTTCGATCAGCACGCCGAGCGGTTGCTGGCGGAAAACTCGGATAAAGCGGTCGACAGCCTGCACACCATCATCGGCCACGTGCGCGACAATCCTGACTCGCTGCAAAAATTGCTCGACCTGTTTCACAAAGCTGGAGATACCACCCACGTCAGTGAAGTCATGGAACTGCTGGCTCACGCCAGCGTGCAGTCCGGGAACCTGGCGCGCGCTCGCGACCTTTACCAGAAGCTGGCCGCGATCGAACCGGCCAACTCCCTGCACATGCAGAATTACCAGCAGGTGGTGAGCCAACTCAGCGGCACCTCCGGAAACAAACTCATTACCCCGGAAGAGGCCGTCGTGCTGGTGGAGGATCTGGAAGCCACCGCGCCTTCGGTTCACCAGCATTATTCTGACGAGATTTCGCTCGCCGTCCGCTCCGCTCTTACCGACGCGGAGCTCTTCATTTCCTACAACATGCCGGCCAAGGCACTGGGACCACTGGTCGGTGCGTTGCCGATGGCACCCGACGATCTGCGCATCAATCAGCGGCTGGCCGCGTTGCACACGCGGGCGGGCCGCTTCGGCGAAGCGGGGATCTGCTGCCGCACTCTGCAGCGCGTCTACTCGGAAGCGGAGTATCCGGAAGAAGCTACGAAATACGGGGAACTGGCCGAGCGTTATGAAGAGCGTTCCTCGATTACGGCGCCTGCCGCCGCCGAAGATGCTCCAATCCCACCCCGCGTCCCTGCGCAGCACGAGCCCGCGCGCGCTGTGCCGGAATTCTCGATCGAGGAACCTCCTGCAGAAGGCGCTGCCCTCCAAGACCAAGAAGAACAGACACCGGAAGCTAAGGCCGTGGCTCGGACCACTTCGCCTTGGCCAACGGCTGCCGCGCGTGCCAACGAAATTACCGTCGAGCCAGCTGCCGTAGCCGAGTTCGCTGTGGTTGATGAATCTTCGGTGCCTTCAGCCCAGGCGGCTGCGGCTTCCGAAATCGACCTCTCTTCGGAATGGGATGACACCATCACCATTGAAACCGATGCTGCCGCGCAGAACGCGGCCGAACTTGACGCTGCCAAGGCCGCACGCGCTCATGCAATTCCGGAATCCAGCAAAACCAACGAGACCATCGATGAGATTCGTTTCTATGCCGCTCACGGCATGCCCGCGCAGGCCATGGCAGCCTTGGCCAAACTCCAGACTCTGACCAGCGATCAGGCCAAGCTGGATGAGCTTCGCGCCGAAGTCGAAGCCGCCGCCGAACCGGAGGAAGCAGCTTCGGCCGCAGCGGAACCGGTGATCGAAGAACTCACCCCCGACGATATTCCGACGCTCGAAGTCTCGCTTGATGAAGCCTCGATTGATGAAGGTCCAGTCGCCGCTGTTCCCCTGGCCGAAGCGCCGGCAGCAGCAGCCAAAATCGCCGCCGGTGCGCCTCCGGTCGCGGCCGAGACTCCAGTCGCAACCAAGCCTGCGCCCCCGGTTCATGAGCCCAGCTCTGAACCCGAACCCGGGGTTCTAAAAGAATTTGTTTCAGACCTCGAAACCTCGTTGGGCGATGGCTTCTTGCCCGATGCAGCCGCCGGTCAGGCCGTATCGCCCGCTGCCTCTGCCGGCACTCACGCCGCGACCACTCAGGCGGCGCGCGAGGCAGTTCCGGCCGCACACACCGAGCCCGCAGTGGTTGAAGAAACGCCCCCGGTTCTGGGAGAGTTTGTGGCCGACATCGAAGCCTCGCTTGGGGAAGACTTCCTGAAAGCCGCGCCCATCGCACAACCCGAGGCCCCGGCTCCGGTCGAGAAGCACGTGCCCAGACCCGCGCCTCCGATTCCAGCGCCGGTCGTTACGCGGCCGGTCGTTACTCGGCCGGTCGTTACTCCGCCGGTCGTTACTCCGCCGGTCGTCGCGCCAGCAGTCGTGGCGCCGCCAAACCCGGCTCCCCAAGTCACTCCGTCAATGGCCGCGAGTGCTGCCGCATCCGCCAGCCAGGTTGCACCTTCGGCTCCGCAGAGTGCGCCCGCGATGACGGCGCCCATGGCGGCAGCGACCGGGTCCGTGGCCTGGCACACCGGCGTCGTCCATGCTCCCAAGCCGACGGTTTCCCCCGCGCCTGCCGCGTATACCGCTCCAGCCACGTCCACCAAGGGTTCCCCGTTTGGCGACGATGCCGGGGTCGATCTCGCCGAAATGTTTGGCGAACTGAAACACGATCTCGAAGCCGGCGTCGCTGCCGACGACGAAGATCCCGAAACCCATTACAACCTCGGCATCGCCTTCCGCGAAATGGGCCTGCTCGATGAGGCTATCGGAGAACTGCAAAAGGCCTGCCACTCGTTCGATCACGGCAAACCGTTTCCCCAGATCATGCAGACTTATACCTGGCTGGCGCAGTGCTTCCTCGAAAAAGGCGTGCCCGAGGCCGCCGTGCGCTGGTATGACAAGGCTCTCAACGTCGCCGGAATCAACGGCGAAACCCGGGTTGCACTCCACTACGAACTGGCCTCGGCCTACGAAGCTGCTGGCGACAAGCCTTCCGCTTTGCACCATTTCATGGACGTCTACGGCAACAACATCGACTATCGCGACGTCGCCGAGCGCATCAAGGCCCTGAAGTCGTAGAATAGTCCGATGGCTTTCTTCGCCAATTTTCTACCCCCGGGGCCCGCTGCGAGCTGCCGTGATTTCCCTCCCGTCTCTTCGCGGAGTCGCCGATGACGGATCCCAGGTCGCTTTCCAGCCCGTCCGGCAAGGCGCCAGAGACTTCTCGGCCGCAAGCGGAGTCGACCACCGCACTGCTCAATCCCCCACTCGAAGCAGAGACCCAGCCGACTCACGGTCCGGTGCAAATCTGGATGCATCGCATTTCGGTATTTCTTTTTGTTCTGGTCAGTGCCGTCGCTGGAGTGCTACTCATCATCCTCCCCTGGACTCCAGAGTGGACGGATAACTATCTGCTACTCTCGTTTCCGGGTCTCCGCTCGTTGGTTTCCAATGGGTTCTTCCGTGGACTGTGCAGCGGCCTGGGTCTGCTTGATATCTGGATCGGTTTCTGGGAGGCGCTCCATTACCACGAGTACCTGTAGCATTCTGCCCGGATACCGCACAGGGGGATGCGTAGTGGGGCGGCCCAGATCCAAAGCGTGCCGCCCAGGTTCCCATCAGCCGTTCCGGTAGTCCGGTGCCCTGCGCTTCGCACCAAGGCTTCGATTGCGAGTTTCGTTATGACTGACCACCTCAAATCCGCGCCCGTGGCGTACGAAAATCCATCTTTTCTCAACAGCCCGGATGGGCGCATCCTCCGCATCATGGCTGAATATCAGGAACCCCTGGCGCGGTTCCGCCGCGAGCAGATTCAGGACACCGTCGTCTTCTTCGGCTCCGCCCGCTTTCAAGGTCATAAGGAGGCCAGCAAGACGCTCGCTGCGATCCAACTGAATCAAGCCGCCACGCCCGCCGCGCAGCTCGAGAAGGACTTGAAACTGGCCCAGGCCGGGGTCGATATGGCCCGTTACTACGAAGACGCGCGTCGCCTGGCTCACATGCTGACCAAGTGGTCCATTCAGATTCCCGCCCGCCGACGCCGTTTCGTGGTTACCACCGGCGGAGGCCCCGGAATCATGGAAGCCGCCAACTTGGGCGCGCACGAAGCCGGCGGGAAAACGGTTGGCCTGAACATCCAGTTACCCTTCGAACAGAGCCCCAACCAATACATCACTCCCGCGCTGAACTTTCAGTTTCACTACTTCTTCATGCGCAAATTCTGGTTTGCCTATCTCGCCAAGGCCCTCGTCATCTTTCCCGGCGGCTTCGGCACCATGGACGAACTGTTCGAAATTCTCACGCTCGCGCAAACCGACAAGCTCGCCAAAAAAATTCTGGTCGTCATCTACGGCAGCGAATACTGGAACCGCATCCTTAACTTCCAGGCCTTTGTCGATGCTGGGACCATTGCCCCGGAGGACCTCAACCAGTTCAAAATCGTTGACTCCCCCGAAGACGCCTTCGAGTTCCTGCGCGATGGCCTTTCGAAATACCATCTCGGGGGCGCCCCGAAACACGAAGGCGAAGCCCTGCCGGAAATCGCCAAGACTAGGCCGTAGAGGAAGAAGTTTTGTAGGAGCGGCCCTGGGGCCGCGGCAGCCAATCGAAATGGTTTGCTCCCGGCTCCTGCCTTCATTCCCAGCGCCTAGTTTTCTTGCTTTTGTCTCCCCGAACTGATAACTGAAAGGCGATGGCTGACCGCTGTTTTCTCTACTACATCGCCGACCGCACCGCTTTCCCCGGGGATGAATCTTTACGCCGCAGCCGTCTGCTGGAGAAAATCGCCGAGGCCACCCGAGCCGGCGTCGACTACATTCAACTGCGCGAAAAAGATCTTCGTACGCGCGATCTGGAATCCCTGGCCCAGGAAGCCGTGATCGCAATCCGAAAAGCACAACTGGCGACCGGCAACCGGCAACCGGCAACCGCTCTGCTCATCAACTCCCGCACTGATGTCGCCCTAGGAGTCCAGGCCGACGGCGTCCATCTCCGCTCCAACGACATTTCCCCGCTAGACGTAAGAGCGATCTGGGGGAACAGTATCAACCAGAGGGGGTGCGGGCGACTGGCCCGCGCAAACCCACCCCAGAATCCTCTGATCGCAGTTTCCTGTCACACACCAGCAGAAGTAGATCGAGCCGCCGCCAGCGCCACAAACTTCGCGGTCTTCGCCCCCGTCTTCGAAAAACGAGATGCGCATCCCGCGGGCCTTAAGCTTCTCCGCGAAGCATGCCGCACGGATATTCCAGTCCTGGCATTGGGCGGTGTCACGATTGCCAATGCTCACTCCTGCCTCGAAGCTGGAGCCGCCGGCATCGCGGCCATCCGCCTGTTTCAGGACAACGACGTCGCCGCCGTCGTCGAACAATTGCGCGGTTAGCCCGTCCCCTTCGCCTCAGTCTTCAGAACCCGCATCACCTTCGCTAGCTTCCGATCTCTCGTCTCTTCCTGCTTGGCGCTCAACATCGAATTCGCGATTTCCTTCTACTTCGTGAAGGCGAGCTCGTCCCATCGCGTCTGCGCTGACTTGCTTTTTGCCAACTCTTTCATTCGTTCGGGGGGAGCGTCCGACCGAGCGCGGTTCCTCGTCGCGTTCCATTACCACTTCAACCACATCTCCCGGTTTTGCACCCACAGCCTGACCCAAAGCCTTGTTCACCGGCATCAGGGGAGGACTCCAGACATAAGCGCTTAAGCTTAAGAATTGCTTCCGGGTGAGTAGCCCCGCCCGATACCAGCTTCGGGCGGAACTCCGTTCTTTTGATGGATGCCTGTATTCCCTAACCTCGGGTTTTGCGGGAAGTCGCAAGATTGGCCGGCGGAGCGGCGGATCTTACCTTGGATGAACTGGCGCCCCGCTCCAATGCAGCTGCCAGGGTGACGATGCCGCGACAGATCTCACGCTCGTCGAAGGCGGCGAAGCCAAGCAGTAAACCCTCCACTTGCCCGCGTCCCAGAGTGAAGCGATCAAGTCCTGGGGCTTCGATTCCATGGTTTGCCGCAACCTGTTCTGCTTGCCGCGATTCCATACCATTTCGCAGGAACCCCGGCGTGTTCAGTCCCGCCTGGATAGGCGAAACGTCGAGTAGCCCTGCCAGATATCTCCTCGCCTCGTGCTGCAAAGCAGCCAATCTATTTGCGTACAGGTCACGCATCCGTCGAATGTGTCGCCCCAGATGGCCTTCCGTCATAAAGTCGCAGAGAATCGCTTGGTCGAGGCTCGGAGGATGCAGGTCTACGCCCAGCCGCAGCGCCAACAGGGGATCAAGCAGCGCCGGGGGCAAAACGAGATAGCCCAACCGCAAAGACGGAAAAAGCACCTTGTTGAAGCTACCCAGAAAGATAACCGAGCCAGCCTTGTCCAAACCCTGGAGCGCGGGCATGGGCCGACCCTCGAAGCGATACTCGCTGTCGTAGTCATCTTCAATAAGAAAAGCTCCGCTCTCCCGGGCCCACTTCAAAACCGCTATCCTACGTTCAACGGGCATCGCCATGCCCAACGGGAACTGATGGGTGGGCGTTAGATAGGCCGCTCTTGCCGCTTTACACAACTGTTCTCCTCGCGATACCGAAAGCCCACCTTCGTCGACCGGCACGGGAATAATCTTGGCGCCAGCCTGGCGAAAGGCGGCGATGGCGCCGAAGTAGCCGGGGTCCTCCACCCAAACGGCTTCCCCGGGCTTGATCAGCAAACGAGCGATCAGGTCCAGACCCTGCTGCACCCCAGAAACCATCACCACGGTGTCGGCCGAGCAATTTACCCCACGCGACGAACCTAAATACGCAGCAATGGCTTCGCGTAATGGCGCATACCCCCGCGGGTCCCCACCGGCCAGCAGCGACGAAGAGGCCCGGCGCAATCGGCGGCTGGCAACGCGCGCCCAAATCTTCACTGGAAATTCCGTCAGCGCAGGTTCGTAAGGTCGAAACGGATGCGCGGGCCGTGCCGTAGACAACCCTCGAATCGGTGCCGGCAGCTTCCTGATTCGCGGTTGTGGCGCCGGTTTCTTGAGCACATCTTGCGACAGCCGCTCATTGATTCTTGTGCCTGCCCCGACCCTTCCAATCAAATACCCTTCAGCCTGCAACTGCTCAAACACAGTCACTACCGTTCCGCGAGAGACGCCGTATTGAAGCGCAAAGTCCCTGGTCGCTGGCAGGCGCGTTCCGGGCGGCAGCCGGCGATCGAGAATGGCGCGTCGTAGTTCTTGGTAGAGCCAGCGGGTCAGTGTAGTGCCGGGCGCCCTTTCATGGAGGGCGAGTTGCAAGCAGCTGACATCTTTAGGCATCGATCTCCGACATCGCCAATTGGTATAAAGACTTTACGCAATATGGATCTATTCATCATACCAATACGGAATCTATTCTGGGTTCATGAAACCTTGTCGACAATTTCTTCAAGTTGGTTTGGCGAGCCTGGCTCTGGTTGCACTGGATCGTTCTGAAGCTTCCGCCGCATCCGGCGTAAAAGCCATATACCTGCGCGAACTTCCGCCAGTTAGCCTCAATGGCCGGCAGGTGACCGTCCTTGAGTTGACCTTCCCACCCGGCACGACTTCGCCCAAACATGCTCATCCCGGTTTCATTCTTGGCTACATGCTTGAGGGAGAATACCGCTTTCAACTCGAAGGTGAACAGGAGAAGGTACTGTCGACTGGTGACGTATTCTAGGAAGCGCCCGGCAACATCCATCTGCGTTCCGGCAACGCCAGCATAACCAAGCCAGCGAGAATCCTAGCGTTGGCATTCGCCGAAAAAGGGAAAGGAAATAACCAAACTGTTATGAACCATGAACGTGTCTTGCAAATCGCTAGAGTGTTTTTGCGCCTGGCCCTAGGCATCAGCTTCCTCGTTGCCATCGGTGACCGCTTCGGCTGGCTGGGTGCCTACGGCAGCAAGAATGTGTCGTGGGGCGATTGGACCCACTTCGTGCAATACGTCGCCGTGCTGAACTCTTTTGTTCCGAAAAGCCTGATTCCTGGACTCGCTGTCCTGGAAACAATCATCGAGCTAGGGCTAGGCGTCGCGCTCGTGTTGGGAATCTATCAACGCGTAGTCGCTTGGAGCAGCGCAGCGTTACTGATGTCGTTTGCACTAACCATGAGCATTGCCCTCGGGATCATCGCGCCTCTGAGTTATTCGGTGTTCACGGCTTTCGGCGCAGCACTGCTGCTGGGCGCGGCTGCGGTGCCGCATGCCGCTCCTAGTTCCGCCGGAACGCGCACGGCGGTGGAGTTCGTGAGCTCAGACTTCGGCGACCGCACAATTGCCTAAGGGCATCAACGACGAAAAGAGGACCAAATGGCAACGGTTGCGAATCCCCCTGCGAACCTTCGCGACCGCTTGCGATACGGCTACTCGGAAGTTAACGCCCTGAAACTGGCCGGCATGGTCAAAGCCCCAACCCATCCCGCTTAAGCGCGGATGAGGGAGGACCCCCGC
>Ga0210406_10000875_pt1 | contig 39210 bp, 32 predicted proteins | sample IncBWC30MmetaG_FD_155454 | JGI IMG/M metagenome (GOLD analysis project Ga0210406, IMG submission 155454) | Forest soil microbial communities from Barre Woods Harvard Forest LTER site, Petersham, Massachusetts, United States - Inc-BW-C-30-M | ecosystem: Environmental > Terrestrial > Soil >... | reverse complement strand
GTGCCCGTCGTATCGGTCGTGCCCTGACGGGTCAACCGTGGGAAGAAGGGCGTCACTTCAAACGGCATCTTGTCGCGCGCCGAGGTGATCGCCACCGGCTGTGACTTCACCAGTTCCACCTTGTCGTCCCAGGGATTCAGCTTGACGCGTCCGCCCATGGGCAACGCAGCAATCTGGTCCAGCTTGTTCCAGTCGATCTGCGGAGCCGAGGTCATCAGGCTGCTCATGCGCGTAACCGTCGCGCCTTCGGCCATGTTGTTGCCGAGATGCGCGGTGAGCAACGCGCTGAGGGAACCGGCGCGCGTGTTGAGCATCTTCAGGAACAGCCCGGCGCCATCCAGCTTCTGCGCGTAGGGCGAGTTCTTGAGCATGTCGATGGCTTTCTTGTCGGCCGCCGCTTCTTCTTCCGGAATGTGCTTGAAGCCGAGGTTCTGGTAAGTCGATTCATCGGAGAACAGCATGCGGTCGTTGAAGGCGTACTTGCTGCCCAGGTTATGGCCGAGAACGATGTGCGCCAGTTCGTGCGTCAGCGCCATCGCCAGGCTTGACTCATCGGGCAGCGTGTCGATCAGGCCGCGGCTGATGATGATGGTGTTGCCCACGCTGAAGGTCTCGAGCGGCGAGGTCAACAGCACCCGCGTCCGGACCGGCCGCGGCAGGTCAACGTTGTTGGTCACTTCGATATTGTTGACGACGGTCTGCAGAATCTTGTCGAGCTCGCCGTCCGGCGCGAGCAAGCCCGCGCGCTGCAGGCGCTCGACCACGTTGTCTTCGGCCTGCTGCTGCCACTCGCGCGACGCTGCCAGCGGCGAAGCGTCCTGCGCCGTCGGACTGTCGTCCTGCACGCTGTCGACGCGGATGTTGGTCAATTCATCGGACTGGCCGTCCTTCTTCAGGTCGTAGCCCCAGATGCGGGTCTGCGCCTTGAAGGCCATCTGATTCTTTACGCCGGCGCTGAAGTCGCCTTCTTCGCTGTAGATGAAGGCAGGCACCCAGTAGCCCGGAATCAGGTTCAGGCGCCAGCTGTCCATGTGGAAGAAGTAGGCATTGCGCGGGCGCGGCGCGTACGTACCGTTCAGGCGCACGATGTTGTAATCCTGGTCCTCGACCCACACGCGGCCCAGGAAGCGGCCCTGGCCGCTCTTCGGCTTGGGCGTCACGTCAAACACCAGGGTACGCACGTCGCCCAGGAATTCGCGGCGCACGTAGCGGAAGTCATAGTGCTGGCGATCGAAGTCGTTGCGATCCGCGAAAATCATCCAGGAGAAACCGAGCGGCTGGTACTGCACCTTGAACAGCTTGCTGAATCCGCCGAGCAGGTGCTTCTCCATGCTCTGGTCGTCCTTGATGTAGTCCTTGCGGTCGATGGTGGTGCTCAGGTCCATGCGGCCGAGGAAATACTTGTCGGTCTGCGGAACCGGGCCGAGCGCCGGATCGAGCGTGAGATTCTGCAAGTAGGTCTCGATCACGGGCGTGCGAGTCTGCAACATCTTGATCAGGCCCTTTTCGCGCATGACGAAGCGGTCCACCACCTGATCCATGGTGGTGGGCTGCGGACCGGCCTGCGGAGGCGCGGGCTGCGCATTCGCCGCGGGCGCCGGTGAGGGCACCTGGGGCGTGGCTGTGGGCTGCGCGGTCTGAGCCGTCGTCTGGTCAGACGTTGCCGCCGGAGCGGACATTGTCGTGGCCGGCTGCGAGGTCGTCTGCGAATCCGCCGGTTGCTGTGCTACCGCACTCAACGAAAGCAGCAAGGTAGCCGAGACCATCCAATTCAAGGTGCGCATAACTCTCATCTCCATGATTCTTCAACAACCAAAGTCTTCAGTACGCCAACTGGAAAACAACGTGTACGACCGCGGTGGAATCCACCGGCTGACCATTGCGTAGAGCCGGCTTGAAGCGCATCTTGTTCGCGGCTGCGATGGCCGCTTCATCCAGCCCATGACCAAGCCCGCGGACGACACGATTGACGTGCAACTGTCCGTTGGCTGCAAACATGACTTCGAGCAGAACTTCGCCTTCCAGCTTCAGCTGGCGGGCTTCGTCGGTATAAGCCGGGTTGGGTTTGAACGTGATTTCTACCCCGTTGGTGGGCGGACCAGAATCCGAAAGCTGGGGCTTGGGCGTTCCGTGCGAGAGTTCCTGCTGCCCGAAAGCGCCAGTCGCCACTGCATTGCCGCGTCCATTGCTCCGGCCATCGCCGTTGCCGCCGATCGCGACGCCATTTCCGAATCCGGCGCTCGCGACCGTGCCCTTTAATCCTTTTGCGCCGCCGGTGCCGTTTCCGTTCCCCGGACCCTGCGGCATATCGAACGAACCAGTGGCGGCCGCCACCAGGTGAGCGTTCGGCTTGCCTTCACCCTTTAATCCGTTGGGATCGCCAAATCCGCCCGTCTGCACTTTCTGGACGGGAACGTTCAGTGTGGGTGTGGCGGAACTGCCCGTAGAAAATTCTCCCGTATGAATCAGCTGCGGACGCGCACCGCCCGATATCTGCTTGAGCTGTGGTGGCTGAAAATTGTTCACGACAACTTTGGGCGCTTCCGGCTCGGGCTCGGGTCTGGGTTGCGCCACGCGAATCTCGCGCGGCACCACCAGGTGAGGGGCAGCCATCTGCGCTGGGGGCAGCAGCTTGGCGTGCACGATCTGCGGCTTCGGCTTAGGCAAAGGCTTGGGCTCGCGGCCGATCAAAGGCATCACCGCGGTCAGGTGATAGCTGGTCTTCACCGTCAATTTTTCCGGAAACAGCAGACCGATGTTTACGAGCAGAAGAATGAACGCCAGTTCGATCCCGTAGCTGGTGGCCATCGTCTGCCAGCTGATCCTCTTATTCGGGAGGAGGCCGAACTGCGGTCCGCGATATGCCGTGCCCATGCAATAGCTCCAATATGAGGAACCCGGGCCGGGGAGCGAGCGCGGGTGGAAGCCTTAAGGTAGGGGAAATGGGACGAGGGGTAAACGTGTCTGCCGCCGGTGTACCTTGGTAATCAGTTGGAATTCAGGGTGGAACCGCGTCCCAAAGCGGGCGCCGGGCACGGCTTTCCGGCGGCTCAACCTAAGCGGCGCCGGCGAAAATAGTAGAAAACCGGTACACCTGCCAGAATCACCAGGCATCCCAGGGCTGAGTTCCGCAGATTGTCAGTGAAGGTGTAATAGAGCAGCACCGTCGACGCTGCCACAAACAATGCCGGCACAACGGGATAGCCCCACACCCGGTACGGGCGCACTGCATTCGGCACGCGCCTGCGAAACACGAACACCGTGCTGGCTGTGATCATGTAGAAGAGCCATTCCGCAAAAATGGCCAGCGTGAACAGCTGACGAAAGTTTTCCCCGACCAGCAGAAGGGCAGTTGCCAACCCGAGTTGCAGGAGAATCGCCACCGACGGCGTGAGATAACGCGGGTGCACGCGCGCGACCGAGGGAAAAAAGTAACCATCGCGCGCCGCGGCAAAAGGAACTCGCGCCCCGCTCATGGTGGTGCCGTTGAGTGTCACGAGCATCGATAACGCCATGCCCGCCGAGACGATGCTCGCGCCCAGACCGCCAAGGACCAGGGCGACCGCGTCCGACGCAGGGCGCGGCGAAGTTGCCACCGCGGACGCTGGCAAAACATACTGAACGCCTGCGTTCACCAGCACATAGAGTACCCCGACGGTCCCCACCCCCACGATCAGCGCGATGGGAATATTGCGCTCGGGCTCGCGGATCTCGCCCGCGACCTGGTTCAGATCGTTCCATCCGTCGTAAGCCCACAAGGCAGCGACCAGTGCCGCCATGAATCCGACGATTCCACCCTTTGCTCCGACGAACTCCGTGGCGAAGTTGCTCAATCCACCGTTGCGCGATGCGAAACACGCGAGACCGATTCCGACGATGATTGCCACTTTAAGAACGGTGAAGATGAGTTGGAACTCTCCCGCCTTCTTCACGCCGATGTAGTTCAGAAACGAAATGAGGACGGCCGCCGTGATCGCAGCCATTTGTCCGTAAGTGACCGTCAGGGGGTTCAGCACAATGGGCTGCGAGAAGAAAGCGAAGACCGAAAACGTTCCCAGGATCCGAACGAAGCCGGCGGTAATGGTGGCGATGGACGCGGGCTTGGAAATCAGCAGCGTGGTCCAGGCATAGAGAAATCCGCCCAGCGGCCCGTACGCATCGCGCACATAGACATACTCGCCGCCGGCCTGGGGTTTCATCGCGCCCAGTTCCGCATAAGTCAGCGCGCCGAAGAACGACAGAAGGCCGCCCACCAGCCACGCCAGGAATACCAACTTCGCCGAGCCGACGGCTTGCATCATCTCGGAGGGCACCAGGAAGATGCCGCTGCCGATGATGGTGCCCACTACAACGGCAGTTGCGGGGCCGATCCCCAGGTCGCGGGCAAGTTGGGGTTCGGGGATGGTCGCGGGTTCAGTGGGCATCGGAGGAGTTGCAGTATACGAGAAAAGCGCGACGCCCAAGGCAAAAGCCTTTAACCGCTAAGGTCGCCAAGAATGGCCGCGAAGAACGGCAAGAAAAACTCCTTGGGTCGAAGACGCTTAGCCCCACCCGACAGGCTTTGTTGGCGAGCTTCGCGGCCCCTTCGCGATCTTTGCGGTTAAGAATTCTTTTCTGCGTCCTCTGCGCTATTTGCGGTTTTAGATTTTGTTGTTGTCGCTGGTTCCGGATTAGCTCATGGTTAACAAAACGCATTAGAGGCCCTCAGGCGACACGACTGAGGGCGGAGATGACTCTGTGCCTCGGTCCCGGCCACAAGGACGCGTTTGCGGGCCTGCAAACGCCGGCAATGGGCATCCTGTGAGATGTCTGCAGGGTGCTTTTCGACGCCGGCCGGACGTGTTTTCGATAACTTAGCTGGAAGAGAATTAAGGTGAGACCTCGACCGCCGTCTGACCGGCGAGGCATCAGCTTTTTTCGGGTACTTTCGTCCACAGACTCGCCACGTACCCGATCGTGAAGGTCACGGTCGTTCCAATCGGCACATACCACGTCCATGGCGTCTTCGTTCCAAGCCAAAGGTAGAGGTCCACCGAAAATCCGAAAAGCATTCCCACCATCGAGCCGAGTTCGTTCGCCTTTCTGGTCAACACTCCTAGAAGAAAGACTCCAAGCAACGCGCCGTAGGCGACAGAGGCAATCCCCAGGCCCACTTCCACCACACGCGAAACTTTGTGCAGTGACAGCACGGCTAAAGCGAACAGTAAGAGCGCCCAGAAAAAAGTCGAGACGCGCGACCAGCGCAACTGGGTGCGGTTGTCGGCTTCCGGATGGCGGCGTAGATAGAAATCCATGATCGAGCTGGACGACAGGGAATTCAGCGCTGCGCTCAAGTTCGACATCGCCGCCGCCAAAATCGCCGCGATCAGCAATCCAGATATTCCATGCGGCATTCGCGTGACGATGAACTTGGGATAAATGTAGTCGGCCTTGCCGAACGCCGACGATGGCAGGCCGTAGTACGCCCAGAGCATCACGCCCACGATCAGGAACAGCGCGAACTGCATGAAGATGACGAGACCACTCGAGAGAAGTGCGGTCACGGACTGGCGCTGGCTCCGCGCCGCTAGCAAGCGCTGGACGATCAGTTGATCGGTGCCGTGGCTCGCGGTGACGAAGAAGGCTCCGCCGATAAGACCGGACCAGAAGGTGTAAGGCTTCCAGAAGTTTGGATCGAAATCGAAGACGCGCAGCTTACCTGCATGCGCCGCCAGATCGTGGATGCCCGGCCACCCGCCGGGTACCAAATGCAGGATCGTGAAGACCCCGACCAGCGTGCCGCCGATATAGATCGCAGTCTGCACCACGTCGGTCCAGATGACGGCTGACAAGCCGCCTTCAAAGGTATAGATCAGCGTCAACGTTGTGATGATTGCGATGGAGGCGATTTCGCCGGTGCCCAGCGCAATGGCAACAACGATGGAAACTGCGTACACGCGCACACCTTCGGCCGCCGCCCGGGTTACCAGAAAGAGGGAAGCGGTCAGCGTGCGCAAGCGCTTGCCGAAACGGCGCTCGATCAGTTCATAGGCGGTGTAGAGGTCTCCGCGAAAGTAGTGCGGCAGCAGCACGAAGCTGATGATGATGCGCCCGAGGATGTATCCCATGATGACCTGCAGGAACGTCAGGTTCGAGTCATAGGCCAGGCCGGGGATGCTGATAATGGTGAGCGTGCTGGTCTCGGCCGCGACAATCGAAAGCCCGATCGCCCACCACGGGATGTTTCGATCGGCGAGAAAGTAGTCGCGCAGCGTGCGCTGCTTCTTGCGAAAGCGCAGGCCGAAGAGGGTGATGCCAACGAGGTAAAGCGCGATGATGGCTAGGTCGAGGTGATTTAGTCCCATGGGGGGTCAGTGATAGCTGAATTCGAAGGTTACGTGCTTCTTGAAGTCGTCGTAATAAAGTTCGTAGCCGCCGCGATTGTAGCGATCGATTGAGAAAACAAGTTCAGACTTGCCATCATTGTCGTAGTCGCCGGCATCAACGAGCCACATCCCAGAATCGACATAGGTGACCGTTTTGCGTGGGCTGACTACGAACCATGGATCATCGATGTCAAATCCAGCTTCGGTATCCTGACAGTCAATAGCTTCTAAATGAACTTTCGCCACCACCCATCCTGTAGTGGACGAATACGCTCTACGAATGGCGACCTCATCATCCCGGTAAGGGTACGGTTTCAGCTGACCACTTTCGGGTCCCGTCTCTCGACAAAGCTTTGGAAATTTCTTTCGGAACTGATCTCTGAGAAGCGCAGATAGGTCTACTGATGCCTGCGTGGGCTTCCACTTGTCGGGGTCCTCAAAGTTAGGCTGAGAGTTAGCTACTAGGGGACGAAGCACGGACCTCTCGAAAAAACCACCGTATTCAATGGACGGTGCACCGATCGTTGGGACTGTAGATTCTCTTGCGATGTCCTGCAACCCAACTTCCGAGTAGTAGCGGAATTTGGTCTGCGTACGTGCTTTTACCTCGCCGACCCGCTTACCATCGAACGCGATCGTCCACACCACTTCCTGAGGATACTTGGATGAGATTGTTTCTAAGCATTCGCGGCTGCGGCACTCGTTCGGCAGAGTGTGCCAGTCATCTGCATCCTTTCGAAACAAGACCCGAATCGCACGAAAGTTCGGATCACCAGCGTGGTGTCCCGGATGGTCCTCCAGCATTCCCAAAATAATGGGCGCGGACTGAGCAGACGCGAGGGCGGACGATAAGAACAGTATTGAGAGCACGAGAACTCGACAAAACAACATCTACCTCCATGACGCACCAACATTGTAGGGGAGTATGGCCCGAGTTCAGAGGTAACGATAGTGGTGAGGAGGATCGAACTCACGTGCGTCTATGTTAGAACTACGGCGTGGCGATCTATCTAGGCATTGACGGCGGCGGCACGAAGACCATGTGCGTGGTCGCTGACGAAAACAACGTCCTCGGGACGGCAACCAGCGCGGGAAGCAACATCACGCGGCATGGAGAAGCTCGCGTGCGCGAGGCATTGCATGCAGCGGTTCGCGATGCTTGCGCGGCCGTGAAGGTAGATCCGGCAACAGTCGTGAGCGCGTGCGTCGGTTTGTCGGGGGCGGGGCGGCCCGAGGTGCGCGATTCTGTGACCCGCATGATGCGCGAAGTGCTGCGCGGGAAGATCGAAGTCGTGACCGACCTGGAGACCACGCTCGAAGCGGCATTCGACGATGGTCCCGGCGTCATTACTATCGCCGGGACCGGCTCGATCGCCTATGGTCGCGATGCTGCCGGGCAGACTGCGCGCGCGGGCGGTTGGGGGCTGGCGATCTCGGACGAAGGCTCGGGCCAGTGGATCGGGCGGGCTGCGGTGAGTGCGGTGCTTGGTGCCAAGGATGCCGGAGAAGATCCGGCGCTGCTCAAGCCGATTCTTGATTTGTGGAAGCTGACTACCCTGGATGAACTGGTGCGGCACGCCAATGCTTCGCCGCCGCCTGATTTTTCGAGTCTGGTTCCGTTGGTTCGGGATGCCGCAGAAAATCCCCGCCCAAGCGGAGCTTGGACGGGGCACCCTCTTGATCCCGTGGCTCAGGGCGTGCTGCGACGCGCGGGCGGTGAGTTGGCGACGCTAACGCGAAGCGTGATGCGGCGGCTATTTGGCCCGCCAGGCGACGTCCGCGTGGCCATGGCCGGGGGAGTCTTTCGTCAGTCGGAAGTGGTGCGCAAGGTTTTCTACAATACAGTGATCACCGAATTCCCGCGTGCGACGGTGCAGGCTCAAATCGTCGATGCGGTGGATGGCGCGCTGGCCCTGGCCCGAAAAGCGGCGCGCTAGCGGCGACGCTCACGGATGAAATCCCACGACGGCACCGGCGCGAAGGAAGGGCTCGAAAGGCAGGAGCCTGGTTCGGAGAATGCGTCTCCTGCATTACCGGCCGCCGGGGCCGAAGCTCAACTCGATGCGTCACTCACGGAAGATGCCGCGCTGAGTCTGCTCAAGCGCGCGGACCTCGCGCCCGACGTTCTGGAGCGGCTTTCGAAAATTGGCGACCTGCTGAAGCTTCGCAAGGTGAAGCTTGCGCTGATCGAGCACCCCAAGACGCCGCGGCATGTTTCCTTACCCTTGATTCGGCAGCTCTACACCTTCGATCTCATGCAGGTGGCTCTGACGCCGGTCGTGCCTGCCGACGTGAAACATGCGGCCGAGGAGACGCTGTGCAATCGCCTCGACACGATCGCTTCGGGTGAGCGCATGACCCTGGCGCATCGCGGGTCCGGGCGCATTGCTGAGGCGCTGTTGTCGGACGCGGAGTCGCGGGTCATGCAGGCTGCGCTGCACAACGCGCGGCTGACGGAGTCTTCGATTGTGCGGGTGCTTTCACGGGCTGACGCTACCGCGGCCTTTGTGGATGTCCTGGCGCATCATTCGGCCTGGTCACTGCGGCGCGAGATACGAGTGGCGTTGTTGCGGAACGAGAAGACACCGATGGCACGGGCTGTCGAATTTGCTCGGCGTTTGCCACCGGGAATGTTGCGCGAGATCCTGCACACTTCGCGATTGCCGGGGAACGTGAAGGAGTATCTGCTGGCGGATATGGCGAAGCGGGATTCTGGCACGTCGCGGCTGTGAGTCATCAAGTCAAAAGCAAAAGATAACCGCAAAGGTCGCAAAGAAAATCCGCAAAGCACGCAAAGAAGAATAGCTCCGATGTCGTCTTGGCGAACTTAGCGGTCTTTCTTCGCGAACTTTGCGGTTAAAAGCCCTTAGGCGTTAAGCGGCTTTGGCCCTATGTATGCGACGCCCGGAGTAGTTCAGTCGTGCTCTAGCCGCGACTCGTGGCTGGTTGAGCTTCTCGCCCGTGCAGCAGTTGCACGATCGCTTCGTAGAGGTGGGCGCGCGTGGATTGGCGGTCTTGCGCCCGCGTGATGTAGCGGACGTGCACTTCCACGCCGCCGCCGGTGGGTCGCAGGTTGATCGAGGGTTTCGCTGAGAAATTCTGTACGCGGTAGTGGGTCGTGGCCTTCTGCCATTCTTCTTCTGCGGCGCGCACGCTCGATTCCGTCTCCTTCACCACGAGTTTTTGAATGGCTTCGATCACCGGGTAGGGATTCTGTCCGCCGGGCACGGCGATCGTCAGCTCATCCCACAGCCACTGTCCCGAGGTCGAGAAGTTGAAGTAGTGACCTTCGATCGCGAAGCTGTTTACGAACGTGACTTTTCGGCCGGTGGGGTGCCCGCTGTCGGTCCAGTTGCCGGTTTCGAGCAGCGTGGTGCGCAGCAGGCTGATCTCGACCACTTCTCCGCCTACGCCGTTGATTTCCACCCAATCGCCGATGCGGATGCCATTGCGCCCCATGAGTACGAACCATCCCACGAAACCGACAATGAAATCTTTCAGTGCGACGGTGAGGCCGGCGCCTGCGAGTCCAAGCACCGTGGGCGTCTGGCTCGGCATGCCAAATAAAACGAATGCAATCAGGAGTACGCCGACTGCCTGGGCCGCGAACCACACCACCGCGCGCAAAGTCACCAGACGCCGCTTGTCGTGCGAGAGCTCAATGAAATACTGATCGATGAGCCGGCCGACCATATAAACGGCGAGCACGATGAGCAGAATCCAGAGCGCCGACCGCAGCATGCCATGCAAAACCATGCGCTGGCGGCTGGCGATCAGCGTTGCCCAGTTGGAGTAGGTCTCGGCGAGTTCGCTCTGATCCTGAATGCGCTTATCGAGATCGGAAACGGCCTTCTGGTCCTGCGAAAGATGCTTCAGGGCGTCGAGCGTATCTTTTGAAGCCTGTTTCTTCGACGCGCCGTCGGAGGGCGCTTCGCCTTTGGAGAGCCCGCTGGCTTTTTCTTTGACGGCTTGCTTCTGCTCTTCCTGTTGCTTCACGCGCTGGTCAAAGGTGTCGTGCGCGCGGCTCAGCACCGGGACGGCGTCCAGGGCTTGCTGCCGAGCCTGGGCCAGCAGGGAGCGTTTTTCGTGGAGCGCGAGCCAGGCGCGAATCTGCGGATAGAGGTTGGCGGCCTGATACTCGTCGTCGGGATGGGAAGCGTTGTTGTTGGCAGCCGCGTCGGCGTGTGCGCCCGCTTCATGCTCCTGCAGCAGTTGCTGAATTTTGCCTTGCGGATTTCCGCCCTCACGGAGGAGATCCTGTTTGGCATCGTCGAGTTCGTCCTGATCGAGTTCGAGTTGCGCCTTGGCAATATCGATCTGATCCTGGATTTCGTCTTTAGAGGTGTCATTCGCGCCAGCTCGTTGCCGCGTGAGCCGCGAGATGAGTTCCTGGTCGGTTTTGACGACCGACTCGGCTTTGAAGGTCCGCGACATCAAGGCGCGCTGTTCCTGGGTTGGGGTGGGCGGATGCTCGGTGGCCTCGCGCAGCGCGTCGGCGAACGCAAGATCGACCTCGTAGTCGGCAACTCGCAGGGCCTCGTTGGCGAAGTCGCGTTCTTCGCTGGTACTCACCATGGCGGCCAGCTTGCGGGCCGTTTGCAGGGGCCGCTGATCAACCAGGACGATTGACTGCGTGGCGGCAGTTTTGGAAGCACGCACAGGCAGCAGCGTCTGAGTACCTTCGGTGAGAACCATGCCGACCACGGTGGCGACAACCAACGCCAGTAGCGCGACAACCGTGATCCAATGGCGAAGTTTCATCATGCAGGCGAATGCTCTGGTGGTTTCGGGTAAGGAGAATGTAACAGTAAACCCTGCGGCGTGTGGGTGACCAGAGGCGGAGAACTATCGGGAGTGCATTTTCTCCGAAAAAAGTGCCCGCAGAAATCGCGGGCACCCGACGGGCGAGGACGCACTTCGCTCCATCGTCAATTGCGAAAAACTTTAGGCGGCTGGAATCCTCAGCGCCTGGCCGACCTTGATCTTGTCGGGATCGGCTAGATTGTTGGCCTCGGCAATCTTCGGATACTGGTTGGCGTCGCCGTAGAAGAGCTTGCTGATCTTCGAGAGGTTGTCGCCAGCCTTCACAGTGTAGGTCTGCTCGCCCTGCGCCACGGTGACTTCGTGGGCGAGGTCGGAGAAGTTGGGATCGACCGACTTGACCGCGTCCCACACGCGGTTCTTGCTGGCTTCGGAGACAACGGTTGCCTTGAGATGAAGTTTGTGGCCCTGCAGGTCGACGGCTTGAATGGTGGCGTCTTCCTTGGCGAGAACGTCGAGGACGGGCTGGTATTTCTGCTTCAATTGGTTCAGGTCAGCCATGGTGTACTCCTTTGGAATGAATTAAGGAACGGGAAGTGGCAAACGCGAAAAGCAGAACGTAATCGCGGGTACGTCGCATACAAACTTCCGTAACTTAAAACGTTGGTCGGAGCCAGCCTAAGATTAGGTGCAGGCGGACTTCTATGGTTGAGAACTGGGCGGCGCTGTGGAGTTCAGACTGGCAACCAGTGCCGCGCTGGGTATTGTTCGCGTGGTCAGCATTCTACGCCGTCTTCCTCGCTTATGTTTTCCACAGTCACGGTGGTTTTCTTTTCATTGACTTGGCGAACCTGGTGGTCCACGAGGGCGGCCACATGCTATTCGGGTGGTTCGGCCCCACGTTGGGACTGTGGGGAGGGACGCTGCTGCAATGGCTCGTGCCGTTTCTGCTGGCGGGATATTTTTTCACGCAGAGACAGGCCACGGCATTCGCGTTCTGCGCGTTTTTCTTCTTTGAGAATTGGTTGTACACGGCTACCTACATGGCGGATGCGCGTGCGATGGTGCTGCCCCTGGTGACGACTGGGGATCCCGATCACATTGAGCATGATTGGAATGCGATCTTCTCGAGCCTGGGCGTTTTGCAATACGACATTACGATTGCCGGGGTGGTGCGGTTTCTCGGGTGGTGCGGGATGGTCGTAGTTGTTGGCTGGTTTGTGTGGCAGAATTGGCGGCCCGAAGAAAAATCTTAAAGCGCAGAGGGCGCAGAGAAAGGCCGCAGAGTTCGCAGAGGAACTTTTCTCACTGTTGGGCTTTTTCTCTTTGAATTCTCGTTTTCTCGTGGACTCTTTTCTGCCGTACTAACACCTGCGGAGTGACAGTCGTCACAAGATGATTGCACGTCGGGAATCTAGTATTGAGTGCATGAGTCTACCTGCGCGTTCTAGAGCGAACTCTCCGCAGGCGAGTGTCCAGGACGCCCGTCAATGCTTTTCCATGTTTCAACTCACGGATCGGATCATTGGATCGGCGATCAAGATTCATCGCCGCCTGGGGCCCGGGTTGCTCGAGTCTGCCTATGAGAGCTGCTTGGCGTATGAACTGGATTTACAAGGGCTCAGAGTTGTTCGACAAAAAGCTGTGCCAATGATCTACGAGAAGGTAAAACTAGATTGCGGATTCCGCGCTGATCTTCTCGTCGAGAACCGAGTAGTTGTGGAACTGAAGTGTAAAGAGCAACTTCATCCGGTTGACGAGGTTCAATTGCTCTCATACTTGAGGCTATTAGGTCTGCAGGTCGGATTACTGATCAACTTCCACGTCGTGCGTCTTCGGGACGGCATTCGCCGCATCGCGAACAACTATCAAGAACCCGAGAATCCCAACGAAGATCTCTGATTTCCTCTGCGCTCTCTGCGGCCGTTCTCTGCGTCCTCTGCGTTTTAAGATTTTTAAGGGACCCAATCCGCGATGAATACGTTGGTCTCATGTGGAATTTTGGCATTGCGCCCGGAAATCCAGACGAGCTTTTTCCCATCGGACCTGAACATCGGGAAGCCGTCGAAGCCGTCGGTGAAGGTGAGACGCTCCAGGTTCTTGCCGTCCAGGTCAACGCCATAGAGTTCGAAGTTGCCCATCCCTCCTGTCGATCCCACGTTTGAGGAAAAGATGATGTGCTTGCCGTCGGGATAGAACGCCGGCGCGAAGCTGGCAGCGCCGAGGTCCGTGATCTGGCGCTTGTCGCTGCCGTCGGGTTTCATCGTCCAGATCTCGAGGTAAGTCGGCCGAATCAGGTTCTGTGCCAGCAGATCTTTGTAGTCCTTGACTTCCTGATCGGTCTTCGGATGATGCGCGCGGTAGACTATCAATTTTCCATCGGGTGAAAATGTCGGACCGCCGTCGTAGCCCAGTTCGTGCGTGAGTTGCTTCACGTTCGAGCCGTCGGCGTCCATCGTGTAGATGTCGAGGTCGCCATTGCGAACTGAAGTGAAGACGATCTTCTTTCCGTCGGAAGAGATCACCGCCTCGGCGTCATAGCCGGGTTCTTTGGTCAACTGCTTCATGTCGGAGCCGTCGGGCTTCGCGGTGAAGATGTCGAAGCTCGGATAGATGGCCCAGACGTATCCCTTGGAGTAGTCAGGCTTGGGCGGGCAGTCCGGGCTGCCGAGGTGCGTGGAGGCGTACAGGATCTTCTTGCCGTCCGGAAACCAAAACGAGCAGGTGGTGCGGCCCTTGCCGGTTGAGATCATGTGCTGATCACTGCCGTCGGTGTTCATCGTGAAGATCTGGTCGCACTTCACGGGCTCGCGCGTGGATTGGAAAATGAGCTTCTTGCCGTCGGCAGAGAAGTAGGCCTCGGCGTTCTGTCCGCCGAAGGTGAGCTGCTCGATGTTGCGCAGATGCTTCTCGAGGTGAGTCTGCGCGGACTGTGCCGCCGTGCTCGGGGGTGCACTCTGTTGTGGTGTGGCAGCGATCACGAAGAACATGCCCACGACAAGAATGGATAACGGAAGAAGAAAGGTTTTCATGGGATTGATTGGGTAGTGTAGCAGCACGATGCAAAGCCCTTAACCGCAGAGGCCGCAGAGAAAGGCGCGGAGATCGCAGAGAAAAGCATTTAACCGCAAAGAACGCAAAGAGCTCGCAAAGGACGCCAAGAAAAGAATGCTCTCTTGCGCTCCTTGCGAAACCTTAGCGACCTTTGCGGTTAAAAGATTTGGGTAGCTTACTTCCGGAAATGCCCCATGATCGCCTCCGCCTGCGCGCGGGTTACGACTGCTGACAGCGCAGCTGCGTCCGCCTGCTTCACTGCCTGAACGCTGCCAAAGTGTTCTAGCAAACGCCGCGTGGTGCTCGCGCCTACTCCCGGGATCTCCAGCAACTCCGTCGAGCGGTCGCGCATCTGGCGGCGTTTGCGGTGGAAGGTGACCGCGAAGCGGTGAGCCTCGTCGCGAATCTGTTGTACGAGATGCAGGACTGGCGAGTGGTGGTCAAGCGCGACCGGTTCATCTTCCTGCCCGTAGACGTAGATGATTTCCTCGCGCTTGGCGATGGCGGCCAGCGGCTGGTTGATAATTTCGATCGACTCCAGTGCCTGCGCCGCGGCGTGCAGTTGGCCGAGCCCGCCGTCGATCAGGATCAGGCTCGGCATCTTTTTCTTTTCTTCTTGAATGCGCTTGTAGCGGCGCGTCACCACTTCGCGCATCGAGGCGAAGTCGTCGACTCCGGTCACAGTCCGGATGATGAACTTGCGGTAGTCGGACTTCTTCATGCGGCCCTCTTCCCACACGACCATCGACGCGACAGTTTCCGCGCCTTGAATGTGCGAGATGTCGAAGCACTCGATACGCTCGGGGCACTCGGCGAGGCCTAGCGCATCCTGCAGGGCTTCCTGAATGGCGCGAGTGTTGGGCTTCATCACGCGGAAGCGCTGATCGTACGACTGCTTCGCGTTGTTGCCTGCCAAGTCGATGAGTGAACGCTTCTCGCCGCGCGAGGGAACTTCGATGTGCACGCGGGTCGCACGAGCGCCGGTGGCTGCGAGTTGCTCGGAAAGAAGTTCTTCGAGGTTCGTGCGGTCTTCAAAATCGGTCGGCAGATAGACGTTTCGCGGTACGTAGGGCTGGCCGATATAGAGCTGAGCAAGGAAGGCTGAAAAGAAGCTGCTCGGATCAAAATCAGAGGAGCCGGGTTCCGAGATCGGACTTTCACTCACCGATATGGCCGGTCGGGCATCGCCGGTCACACATCCCGGTTCATAGCTTGTCTCTGATCCAGATTGCACCACGTCCGCCAAACCCTCGACGGGCGGGACGCCCGTCGCTCCATTCTTAGGTGCAGTGGACGCAGCGACATCGGTTCCAAACTCCGGCAGGTCTTCCCAGAAGAACTCGCGCCGGTCGACGACTTTTCCACCGCGCATATGGAACAGGTTCACGGCCAGCATGCCGTTTTCATAGTGGTAGCCGAAGACGTCGGCGTCGTCGCTTTCCACGCCTGCCATCCGCTGTTTTTCCTGCAACTGCTCCACGGTGGAAATCAGGTCGCGATACTTGGCGGCGCGTTCGTATTCCTGCTCGGTGGCGGCCGTATCCATGCGTTGCCGCAAGGAACGAACGAGGTCCGTTTGGCGCCCTTCAAGAAATAGCTTCACGTCGCGCACGGCTTCCTGATAGGTCTCGGGCGTGGTCAGACCCTCGACGCACGGCCCCAGGCAGCGCCGGATGTAGTACTGCAAGCAGGGTCTGGGGTGAAAGCGTGTCAGATCCACTTTGCAGGACGGGACGAGGAAGTGGCGGTGGATGAGATCGACGATGCGGTAAGCGAGGTTCGCGGGGAAGTAGGGGCCGTAGTAAGCGCTGCCGTCCTTGCGCAGGCGGCGGGTCACGTAGACCCGCGGATAACGTTCCCCCAGCGTCAGCTTCACGTACGGATAAGTCTTGTCATCACGCAGCAGAATGTTGAAGCGTGGCTTGCGCTGCTTGATGAGATTGTTTTCGAGAGCCAGCGCTTCCTTGTTGTTGGCGACGACGATGTAGTCGACGTCGACCGCTTCTTTGACGAGCGTTCCGGTCTTGGCGTCGGTCCAGCGGCCCTCGTGGAAATAAGAGGCGACCCGGCTACGCAGGTTCTTCGCCTTCCCGACATAGATGACCTGGCCCTCGGCGTTCTTGTAGAGGTACACGCCAGGCTCGATCGGGATGGTGCGGATTTTCTGAAGGAGATCCACGGGAGGCTTCTATTTTAGATGAGGCGTCTGAACTCTCCGGTCCAGGGTGCGACGACGACAGCGACTTGGCGCGACCCTGTCGAACAAGCTTTTAACCGCAAAGGTCGCGAAGGGACCGCGAAGTTCGCACGAAAAGCTAACAAGATTGCGTTCGGCTTCGGAATGTTTTTCCGGCACTTCCTTGCGACCTTCGTGGCCCCTTCGAGACCTTCGCGGTTAGAAGCTTGTCCGCAACGTCCGGACACTGAGGAGCATGGCCGCTCTATCAACAGGGTTAAGACCTTTATCTCCCCTGATGACCGTATAAAATTTCTATCCCCAGTGTTGCCTTTGCTCTACATTTAGGTAAGGATAACTATTTGCAGTATCCGGCAAACCATTGCAGTACAATGCTTTACCAGGAACGCGGTGTTTTTTGGAATTGGCATCGCCCGTGCATTAGTAGGCGGCGGGACGCGAAAGTTCATGGCCCCCAGGGACTCAAAAGAAAGCTAAGATCTTCAGGATGAATAGAGAGGAAGGAGCCCTCCAAGATATGACTCGCACTTCGTTAGTGATTCTCTTAGCGGCCGGAATGGTCGCATCTGTGGGTTGCAGCAGCAAAAAGTACGTTCGCAATGAGACCACCCCGCTCATTAACAAAACGAACGAACTCGACGATTTGACTGCGAAAAACACCAAGGACATCAAGGACGTCGATGCCCGCGCGCAGGCCGGAATTCAGGCCGTGCAGGCGAAGGCTGCCGAAGTCGACCAGAAGGCTCTGGCCGCCGGCAAGACTGCGGACGATGCGCAGACGACTGCCAACGCCGCCACCAAGCGTGTCGATACGCTGACGCAGACCGTCGTGAATCTGGACAACTACCGTCCCGTGGCCGAGACGTCGGTACATTTCGGATTCGATAAAGACAACCTGACCAAGAAGGCCAAGGAAGCCCTGGATCAGCTGGCGACGGACGTGCCCAATACCAAGGGCTACATCGTGACCGTCGAAGGCGGGACTGACGCGGTCGGATCGTCGGACTACAACTACGATCTGAGCCAGCGCCGTGCGAACGCCGTGATCCAGTATCTGGCGTCGCAGCACAATGTTCCGGCACACAAGATCTACCTGATCGGCCTGGGCAAGGATAAGCCCGTGGATTCGAACAAGACCGCCGACGGCCGCGCGAAGAACCGCCGCGTCGATGTTCGCCTGATGACGAACACGACCGGTGGCGACAACCCGGCCCCCGCGGCACAGCCTGCGGCTCCGACGGCGAACAACACCGCGAATCCGCCGAGCATGTAACCAAGTTCCCTCCTCCCCGGAGGATCTTCGCCAACACAGGCCACTCACCCCCATGAGTGGCCTGCTTTTTTGGTTTTTCTCGGGACTTTCCAAGAGGCTAACAGCTGTTGGATGAGGTCTCGGGGAAGGTATGAAACTCCTGCTGACGGTTTCAGCGAATGGCGCACATGTAGCGAGGTGGTAGCGTCAGGCAGAAGCAGTAATTAAGAGCTCTCTCCAACCACGCTCCCCACCCGAGGGGCAATGAGTGAAACGGGGATGTTACGCCAGCAATCGGCATAGTTGTCGGTGAGTCGACAAGCCGGCAATTATCCCAGCATGCTCGCCCCGGCTTCCCGTTCAGAGAGCATGTGTTCTGGGTTTCTGGCAGAACCGTCATACATTGACTGGAGGATGCGGCGTCCGTAAGATGAAGCGACTAAAAAGCCAGGCACCTTCCGAATGATCGGCCAGACAATTTCACATTACAAGATCACCGGCAAGCTCGGTGGCGGCGGCATGGGCGTCGTGTACAAAGCCGAGGACACTCGCCTGCTTCGCACGGTCGCGTTGAAATTCCTGGCGGATGATTCCGCGAAAGACCCATCGGCTCTAGAACGCTTCGGACGCGAAGCGCAGGCCGCATCCGGACTCAATCATCCGAATATCTGCACGATCTATGACGTCGGGGAAGAAGGCGGCTCCGCCTACATCGTCATGGAGTTTATTGACGGGCAGACCCTGAAACACCGCATCGAGGGGAAACCGATGCGGCTGAGCGAGATGTTGGAAATCGCCGGGCAGGTCGCCGACGCTCTCGAGGCGGCGCACTCTCAGGGCATCATCCACCGCGATATCAAGCCGGCGAACATCTTTATTACTCGGAGTGGCCAAGCCAAGGTCCTCGATTTTGGATTGGCAAAATACAGTGCCGAAGCACAATCTCTCCATCGCAGCGCAACCGACTCCATGCCAACCGCCGGCCCCTCCGATCCGCTGACTGGTGTGGGCGTCGCGGTAGGAACGATTGCTTACATGTCACCGGAGCAGGCCATGGGCGAGAGGTTGGACCGCCGCACCGATCTTTTCTCGCTGGGGCTCGTTGTTTACGAAATGGCCACGGGACGGCAGGCGTTTTCGGGCTCCACCAGCGCTGCGGTATTCGACGGAATTCTCAATCACGCCCCGGTCCCGCCATCACAACTCAATCCTCAGCTTCCCCCAAGACTTGAAGAAATTCTCGATAAGGCTCTGGAAAAAGATCTTAAGCTCCGTTACCAAACTGCCTCCGATTTCCGCGTTGACCTCCAGCGATTGAAACGAGAGTCCGAATCTCATTCGAGCGGCAAGGCCGCGGTAAAAGCCGCCTCTGGGGAGCCGAGAGCTACTGCGCCGGGTGCGCTCAAGCGGTGGCCACTTATCGCGCTCGCATCCTTGATCGTCGCTATTGCGCTGATCGCCGCAGCTTATTTCGTGGGGAAACGTGCAGGATTAGCCAACAGTATTACGCCGCCAACCTATCACCAGTTGACCTTTCGCGGTGGCACCATCCGTATGGCCCGGTTTGCTCCTGACGGGAAAAATATCGTCTATAGCGCGGCTTGGGAAGGAAACCCGATAGACCTGTTCGTTACCCGGCCTGACAGTCCTGAATCCCGCCCTTTTGGTCTGGCGAAGGCTGAAGTGTTGTCCATCTCATCGCAAGGCGAGATGGCAGTCTTGCTGAACAGCCACAACGTCGATCCTTACACCAACGAAGGCACGTTGGGGAGAGTACCGCTGGGTGGCGGCGCTCCCCGCGAGGTGCTGGAGAGAGTGCAGTGGGCCGACTGGTCGCCGGATGGGGCAAACTTCGCCGTGGTGCGTGAGTTCGGCGGACTGAGTCGTCTGGAATATCCCATCGGAAAGGTGCTGTATCAGACTGGAGCGTGGCTGAGTCATCCGCGAGTCAGTCCCAACGGAGAGGTGGTGGCTTTCATCGAGCATCCCGTCCGCAGAGACGACGCAGGATCGATTGCGGTTGTCGACCTTTCTGGCAGGAAAAAGACGTTGTCCACCGGCTGGGAAACAGCGTGGGGCCTGGGCTGGTCCCCGAATGGAACTGAAATCTGGTTTTCCAGCACGAGGCTCGGCTACGGACGTTATCTTTCCGCCGTGAACCTTTCGGGCAAAGAACGGCTTCTGGCGCGAGAGCCCGGCACACTGACGCTCCAGGATGTCGCAAAGGACGGGCGTGTGCTCATAACTCGCGATGTGCCACGCGTGGGAATGGTCGGAATAACAGCGGGCAATACCAAGGAGCGGGACCTGTCCTGGCTTGACTGGTCGGCGCCCAAAGATTTGTCGTTGGATGGGAAGAAGCTCTTGTTTACTGAATCCGGCGAAGCCGGCGGGGAGAATTATTCCAGTTATCTACGCGGCACCGATGGGTCGCCTGCGATTCGCCTCGGCGATGGATTGAGCTTTGCCCTGTCACCGGATCAAAGATGGGCTTTGTGCGGCCTGCCCAAGTCCCCTGTTCAGTTCAATCTGCTCCCCACCGGAGCTGGAGAATCGAAAGAGCTGACCCACGACCAGATCAATCGCTTGTGGGCACGCTGGTTTCCCGACGGCAGGCACATATTGTTCTCCGCCGATGAGGCCGGCAAGGGCGTGCGACTCTACGTACAAGATTTGAGCGGCAGTCCAGCGAAGCCCATCACCAAGGAAGGCGTGAACGGTAGCCTGATCGCCATCTCTCCGGACGGTAAAGAGGTGGCACTGGTCGGACCCGATCAGAAACCTGGTTTACTCACAGTGGGCAGCGGCGAGATTCGTCCGATCCCTGGCCTCGGTGCTGCGGAGGCGCCGATCTCTTGGACCAGCGACGGCCGCTCTCTGTTTGTTTATCGACTTGGCGAAGTTCCCGCAACCGTCAATAAGCTGGATTTAGCGACGGGGCGCAAACAACTCTGGAAACAGCTCGTTCCGCCAGACGTGTCCGGTGTCACTGATATCAGCTCCATTCTGATCACTCCCGACGGCAACAATTACGTCTACGAATACGGCCGCACGCTTTCCGATTTGTATCTGGTGAACGACCTCAAGTGATCGCGACATCGCGATGTTACGCCAACTGACTTGAAGCGAATATCTCCTCTACATGGAAAATAAGGGAATCCGGATCGTTTTTCTCATTCGGGCGAGTCGTGAGTGTAACGGCAATATTACGTCAACTGAAAATCTGTGTTAGCACCTTCCCTCAGTATTCGCTAGCATCCTTCCGTATGACGCTCGGGCGCAAGTCTGACGAATGGATTCAAAAGGTCAATGAGAGCCAGAGGAATACTGTCTTTCCAGATGCGGTTCGCAGCGGCAGATTCTGAGGCGGTATATACAAACAGAGATTGAATGCGACGCAGTCGGTGGAACTGCTGATTTTGGTTGTATTTTATGTCGCACTCATTGTCGGGCTTGTCGCCGAGCGAAAATTGCTTGACACCGCCGACATTGTTAGAGACGCGATTTTTCGCCAACTACGGCAAAGCATTAGATATTAGCTAAGAGAACGCGACCAGTGGCGTAAGCGCGCTTCGTGGAAAAATGAGCAATTCAGGACAGTTGGGGCAGACCAGCTGAGCGACCATAGTTCATCGGTCCTTTAGAGCAGGTTCTGGAGGTTCTATGAGCATCTACATAATGGCGTTCATCGTTCCAATGAGTGCTTGGATTACCGGCTTTATTGTTTTTCCACGCGACGGGTGGGTTGATTCATATTCTTCTTGTCTTGGCCGTGGTGTCGCACATCTTGCATTTCGTTCGCGGCAGACAGGGGGAAGCGGACCTTCGCATCAGGAACCCCCGCACTCGTTGACCCCGTTGTCAGTGAAATGACGACTCTTCGTTACTTTGCCAAATTTTTAGTCCGGCAAATACAGTTAGAGGACACTCCCCCGTATGTCTTGCCAGTCGTGTCAATCGCAGAACCACCGCAATTTCACATCGGAAGTTGCGATCCACTTTCCCGGACTCAAGGGGCTGGATAAACCCATCGTGTGGGTGTTTCCGAAGCTTGAGGTCTGCATGGCGTGTGGCTTCACGGAGTTCACCGTCCCCGAAAGCGAGATGCGGGTACTGAGGGAAGGAATCGCGCCTGTCGGCGGCAGCTTGATCGCTGGCCAGGGGCCTGGCGTCAGTTGAAGTTCCGAATCGCCAATCCGCCGCTGACAAACTGTCTGCCCTCAAGAAACGCGTCCACAGCAGCTGGAAGGTCGCTTGCGGTCCTTGTTTTTGTAACGTAGCCCCAGGCACCCAATTTGAGTGCTTCTTGCACCACCTCACGATCAGACTCTTGGCTCAGGAAGATTATTTTGGAAGCCGGGGCAAGTTTGCGAATCTGGCGAGCCGCTTCGATTCCATTCAGCGTTGGAAGTCCGATGTCAAGAAGGACCAGATCCGGCGCCAGGAGTTCCGCTTTCTGAACCGCTTCCAAGCCGTCGGCCACTTCGCCGATGACCTGCACGTCCGGCCTCTCCGCTAGTGTCGAGCGGATAACCTGCAAAAAGGGTGCGAAATCCTCTACCACGAGAACGCGCATAAGTGACATGTTGAGCCCCGGTCTGTAATTGAGAGTGCTCTCCCGGTGCAGCTCTGACCACTAGCACTTGTGCCAGACGATACCGTGATAAACAACCCACCCGGGCATAGTTGATTTAACCAGCCGACTACACCACCCCCCGGTCACCAGGGAGGGGGTTTTGAGTGTAGTAGGGTTTTACGACAGCTAATTCATGTTGGGCCGTTGGTAGGTCTTCTCAGCGTTCCTTTAGGCGAACCTTAGGGTGCGCTCGATTTCATCGAGGTGATGCTGCTGATCCAGCCGTTCGATGACGGGCATGAAGCGGTGAACTGCTTCATCACTCTGCCATTAAAGATGAACAGCGCTAGAGGCCTTTACACTGGCCTTCGCTGCTCTGATTGGGGTTCCCGCTGACAGTATTGGGAATAGACTCATTTGTTGGCGCCGCGATGTTGTTTTGGCACTGAAGGTTCTTCGCGATCCTATTCCCCAGAATCAGAGGTGGGAAGGACAACGAAGAGACGTTATTCATGACCTGGACGTTTCCGATGATGTGGCTAAGAAGCAGAACGCAGGCATACTGGTCTACGGTGTTGTTGTGGCACTGGAAATCGCCACCGATTGTGCTTCCGTCAACTATGACGGCATACGGGTAGCTGTTCGTCCCACGGCAATTCCCGATCTGGACGCTCCCGCCAACGGTTACGTTAATCAAGCCTACAAACCCGCAGTTATTACCCTGAACATTGCCCGCAACTGTCCCGCTCTGGATCAGCAAAGTAGCGCCATTGCCGACTGTCGTATTACCGGTCACCGATGCACCAGCGGATAAAATGCATGTGGCGTTGTTCGGCACGTTAAGGTTGCCGGTGATGGACTGAAACGTCGTGAAAGTCTCAGTGCAGTTTGTGTCCGCCTGAGCGTCTGGAGCGGTTGTTAACAAGGCGCCGAGTGCGGCGAGAGCGATCACGGCAAAACGGTTCATTTTCATATGTTGCTCCCTCATCCCTGATTTCGTGTTGCAGACGTTCCGATTTTGGCTCACCGAACGCCCGTCGAAACGCCTCAAGCAGCCCTCCCCCGGAACTGCTCCGTGAAGGACTTTATCCCCCTTCCGTGCCGTGTAAATAGCGCAAATGGGCAATGGATACAGCAGTCGGATGGGTAGGAAAATGAAGGGTTAAACAGTTTCCATGTTTCGGCAATACGTTAAGCGGACCCACGGTCGAAAGTAACCACGGTGACAATCTGTAGAGAAACGCGGGATCGAATGGTTGAGGTAACCAGGCAGATTTCACTGATTGACCTGCGGTGAGAAAGAACTCCGTTTAAGTCTCTGGGGGGTCGCATAGGCATCTTCCGACGAAATACCACGCAACGGCATTCGGGAGGATTGAGAACGCGATGCTTCAGCAACTGATCCCGACCAGCGGCGCAGGCTGGCACGCATCCCGAGTTTGATAACGCCAGAACCCAGGTTTTGCTGAATAATTCCCGCGAAACGAAAACCCGGCGCTAAAAATCCGTGGGCAACCTGAGGCCAGCTCAGGTTGCCCACTCTTGTTTTCAGACAGTCCTAGCCTGTTAATTTATGTCGAACGAGACCCACGTAAAATTGTGATCTGAAGGCCGGACACCTTTGTCGTCGGCCGTGCCGATTTTGACTGTCACGAGCGCCCCAGTACCGGCGGCTCTCTGATCCGGGAGCCCACCTCCCGTCACGGAGACTCCGGTGGCGCCCTTGGAATATAAGATGTGGTCAATCCGGCTTCGTCGAGTCCGCGTATACAGGCTGACAGGGTTATCTGGGTAAGCTGCCGCCGTGCCCTCGCTCACCGCTTTGTCCCACCCGCCAGAATACTGCTGGAGAATGATGCTCATTTCCGGAGTGCCCACCTGAGCATTGAGATCAGCAGCGATAATTCTCGGCTCCGCAAAGCTTGCGGCGAAACTGACCAGTTCATGCGCCTCTACTTGCCGTTGCGCGCTGGCCGCGGCGGTGTTCGGCCATTGAAAATGGGTGGCGAAGAAGCTGATCAGCTTCCCGTTGACGTTCAGAGTCGACTCGACGATCGGCATTTGGTAGCTCATGAAATACTGTGCCGTACTGACGATGGGCCATTTCGAAAGGACCATAACCCCTTCGGGACAACCGACGTACTTTGGAGCGTAGGCGGTGTACCAGGTGATACCAGTTTTTTGCTCCATCAGAGATGTAATCAGCGCCGGATCGTTCCAGCCGCCAATGACCTCAGTGAGAGAGGCCACATCGGGATCCATGTTTACAAGCCAACTCGTGGTTCGATTCAGATCCAGGATATTATCCGTTCCATGCCCGCCGTATGAAATATTGGCTTGTACTACCCGTAATTTAGTGGTGGAGGCAGCCCCGGTCACACTAACAACCGTCGCGGCACTGGCCAGCGTTCCCGCGCTATCAGTGATCGCGAGTTTGGGGTTGTAATTACCTGAACTTTGATAAACGTGAGTTGGTTGTTGTTCCGTTGAGCCTTGGCCGTCTCCGAAGTTCCAGTTGTACGAGCTAACGGAACCGCTGGCTAACGTGACCTGCGGAGTGAAGGAGACTGCCAGAGGGGCCGCACCGCTGGTCGAACTCACCTGAATGCCGACTTGCGCCGACGAGAGCACCGGCAGATTGGCAGCCAGCACAGTCGCATCCGTTACTCGTTGGCCCGGAGGGTTCGAGAGAAAGCTCTGCGGAGAAAGCACAATCTGGTCGATGGAAAGGCCGTCTTCCCGCACCTGAACTCGAAGTGTATGAGTGCCGGTAGTTTGAAAGTACAGCGGTTTGCCCGACCCGCACCAACCGTTGTCAGACCAGCCCCATCCCGACTCCGGAGCTCCCGTGCACGCTTGCAGGACTACCGCCTCCGCGGAGGTGGTTCCAATCCGATCGATGGCCGAACCTGCATCGTTCACGCTGTCGGAAAACTGCACATAAACGGAATCGTTGGTTGTGGAGTTATTGAGTGACTTGGATCGAACCCAAAGGTGATATTGCAGACCAGCGTAGGCAGGAAAGGTGATTTCAAAATAGTTTAGCGGTTTCGCAAGAGGGACCAAAAGCTTGGCGGCGCCCGCATCTGGGTTTTGAATGAGGTACCCTCCAGCCGCGGTAGAATCTGCCATGACGGCCCAAGTTCCTGCCCGAACCGGTGCCTTCGAGGCGTATAAAACAACGTCGTTGCTGTCCGCTTGGGCAGTCGCCGCCAATGCACAACTCAGCAAGAGCGGGAACGAGTACGACATGAATTTGGTCCAATGTCCCATCTTTTGGGCCTCCATCAGAGATTGACTGGACGCACCGACGTGATTCCCACGAAGGCGCAAAAGTGTCCCTTTTCTGTGCTTTAGTGTTCTGACGTATAGTTTCTGACTACTCGTGCCGTCGGTCGAGATGACGAAGGTCTAGGCGCATGCTCTCCATCAGCGTGGCGTTACCCTGATCCTTAGTGGAGGTACCGAAAGACCGGTGACTGCGTTAATCGTCTGGGTCCGGGTTCACTCTGCCAGAGCCGAACCACAGGGCGATAATCAGAGGGCAGCACGGGCTGCAACGAGAACGCCCAACGTGCACCGAGCGAAACAATCGCTCCTCGAGAGTGCGGATGGAAACATGGCGTCAGGGCCAACTCGGCGGAAGAGATAAACTTTGTCCAACGAAAAAACAAAAGAACCCACTTGACTCCGACCGGCCTTCTCGTGGAAGGCGTTCTCACCAGTTTGCGCCCTTTGTTCGCCCAAAACCGGGATTATTGATGTAATGGGATTTTGCAACAACCATCTTTTGCAGATGCTATCAACTCGACCGCTTTCATTGACTTGACCATTCCCCGAACGTAAGATTCGCCTCAAATGATCGGCCAGACTATCTCGCACTATCGGATCCTCGAAAAACTCGGCGGCGGGGGTATGGGAGTGGTGTACAAGGCCGAGGATATGAGGCTCGGTCGGTTTGTTGCTCTCAAGTTTCTGCCAGACGATGTGGCCAGGGACCCTCAGTCATTGTCCCGGTTTCAACGCGAAGCCAAAGCTGCATCGTCGCTGAACCACCCTAACATCTGCACGATCTACGAAATTGACGACGCTGACGGGCAAACCTTCATCGCCATGGAACTGCTCGAAGGGGATACGTTGCGGCACCAGATCGCCGGCAAGCCCATGGAAATTGGGACCATGCTCGATCTGAGTATTCAGATTGCTGATGCCCTCGATGCCGCACACGCCAAAGGGATCGTCCACCGGGACATCAAACCCGCGAACATCTTCGTCACCAGCAGAGGTCAGGCGAAGGTCCTCGATTTCGGACTGGCCAAGGTGACCCTGAAGCCAGACAGCGTTGCCCTGAGCGCCCCTACCATCGAGTCCGAAGAACATCTGACGAGTCCCGGCAGTGCGCTGGGCACCGTCGCTTACATGTCGCCGGAGCAGGTACGAGGCAAGGAACTCGACGCGCGCACGGATTTGTTCTCGTTCGGTGCGGTGCTTTACGAAATGTGTGCTGGTGTGCTCCCATTTCGCGGTGATACTTCCGCATTGATCTTCAACGCCATTCTGGAACGTGCTCCCGTAGCTGCGGTGCGATTGAACCCGGACGTCCCAGCCGAACTGGAACGGATCATCAATAAGGGCTTGGAGAAGGACCGCGAGTTGCGCTACCAGAGCGCGAGTGAAATGCGCGCGGACTTGAAGCGTCTAAGGCGCGACACGGAATCGGGTAAAGTAACTACCGTCAGCGGTTTTCATGATTCAACGCAAACCCCTGCTCCAAATTCGTTCCGGCGCTGGCTCGTCTACGGGACTGCCGCCTTGGTGCTCGTTGTCCTAGCGGTGGCAGCTCTTTACATCCGCAATCCGCCTCCACCACCCAAGATCGTTGGCACGACGCGGCTCACGTCGGACGGGATACCCAAAGGTAGCTTGGTTACGGATGGCAGCAGGCTGTATTTTACGGAGTTTTCGGGTGATCACTTCATCGTGTCACATGTGTCCGTCGCGGGCGGCGAGAATGCAACCATTCCCACTTCGCATGCGAACCCCGTGGTGCTCGATGTCGCCCCAGATTCCTCGCAGATCCTCTTGCTTGAATCTCACAATTTCCAGCTGGACTCCCCTTTTTGCGAAAGGATCCGATGTATTTCGTGCGGAACACGATGGTGGAAATCCGCGTAAGCTGCTTACTGCTGCCGGCATCGTCAGCAACATGAGACTTTCGCCGGACGGGTCGCGATTGCGCTACACGGTTTCGTTAAACTCAGTCAATGTATCTTCTCTGTGGCAAACGCGCGCCGACGGGTCAGATCCACATCTTCTGTTGTCACCCGACTGGAATAACCCGCCGCAAGAGTGTTGCGGTAATTGGACCGCTGATGGAAGATATTTCGTCTTCCAGAGTATTCGTAATGGACTCTCGAGCCTTTGGGTGCTGCCCGACGAAAATTCGTTCTGGCGCAAATCAGCTCGCGAGCCGGTACAGCTGACCACCGGCCCCCTGAACTTCAGTGTCCCACTCCCGAGTCGCGACGGTAAGAAGCTATTCGCACTCGGTTCGCAGCCTCGCTCCGAAATGGTGCGTTATGACGCCAAATCCGGTGCTCTCCTGCCCTTTCTTGCCGACACGGATGCAGCCCAGGTGGACTTTTCACGTGACGGGAAATGGGCGGCCTATGTTCGGTCCACGGATGGCACCCTATGGCGAAGCAAATTGGACGGAAGCGACAGACGTCAACTGACCTATGCTCCGTTGCAGGCCACCGTTCCTCATTGGTCGCCGGATAGCACGCAGATTGCCTTCAGTGGCGCGAAACCGGGAGACGCCTTCAAAATCTGGCTCATTTCTGCCGAGGGGGGGAATCCGGAGCAGGTTTCTTCCGGAAAAAGTGATCTCGATCCGAGTTGGTCCAAAGATGGAAGCGCGATTATGTTCGGGGTGCTCCCATTCGCAGACAACCCGGAGCCTGCAAAAATCATGTTGTTGGACCTTAAAACACGCGCTCAAACCGAGTTGCCAGGCTCAGAAGGCATTTGTTGCCCCCGCTGGTCGCCGGATGGTCGATGGGTTATCGCCCTTAGTACAGACAGCCAGAAATTACTGCTCTTGGATCTGTCTACGCACAAGTGGCGCCAGTTGGCGGACAAGATGGGAACCATCGGTTACATGACCTGGTCGCGCGACAGCAAATACGTGAGTTTTGACACATCGTTCACAGCGGATCCTGCACTCTTTCGCGTGCAACCCGTCGATGGAGAAGTTAGGCGAATTGTCAGCCTGAACAACATCCATAGGTTTTTCTCTCAGTGGGGAGAGTGGAGTGGACTGGCACCCGACGGCTCGCCGTTACTTGTCCGCGACATCAGCACCCAGGAGATTTACGCGCTGGATTGGACATTGCCATAAAGGTATCGTTTCTTTGTTTGGCGAAGCAGGAAGTGCTCGAACCACATTCCGTGACCCGGCGGTCATAACTCTCGAAACCACGATTACACCAATATCCCCCCGCGTGCCTGAACATCTTCCTCAAAATAGGCCACTCCTTCACGAGTGACCTGTTCCTCTTCCTTCCAGACCGTGCAGTTCCCGGACAGGAGCTGTTATCGCAGGCTGCAGACTCTGTCGGGCGCCGTCCCACAGGCGGCAGGTATGGAGACTGACTCTTTTGGCTTCGTTAACTGATTGGCAAGTGCCGCGGCGAATGGGGGAGTGCCTTTCGACTTGGAAGCCACGTTCACGCGATGCTTTCGTTCCTCTTTCGTGATCCAGCCGAATTGGTTTCGCTCGAAATCGAAGGCCACCAGCCGGAACTGGATGGTGGAGAGAAATCCGTCGAAGGAGTAGATGGGGATTGGCCGGGCTGACACGTAGACCGGTTCCGTCCCGAGGTTGGTGTCGCCCAACTGCAGCGTGTCGAGCCGGACCTCCTGCATCACGAAACTGCCGGCCAGGTTGGTGAAGGCGCGGGCGCGGTCGGAGGACGGTATCCACGGAACATGGGAGCCGAAGAGGACCAGCTTTTCCGCACCCGTGTCGATCATGAGCCGCACGGAGTTTTCTCCCGCGCGCACGTCGACGCAAAGCTTGCCCTTTGCTACCGCGAATGGAACCCTGGATAGGAAGCCATCGATGGGGCCGAAAGAGATCTTCTTCGCCCCATAGTCGATGACAAAGCTGCTGCGCGAGAGGACATCGATCCCGACCAGGCCGTCGATGCGAAGGCCGGCGCGCCTCGACACATCGGACAAGTCCTGCACAAGACTGGGGACATTCGTTGCGTGGACGGGACCGATCTCGACCGCAGGGACTACGACGGCCATGCTCGATACCGTGCGATCGACGGCGTCCAGTTCTTCCCGGTGACCGTACAAGGAAAGCTTCTGTGCAATCGCGGCATCAATCACGGTCGGATAGGCCCCGGTATCGACGATGAGATTGCGCTTCTCGAGCGAACCGATCGAGCCCTGCACAACGATTAGCTGCGCCCCATAAATCTTGAAGGGCAAAACGTTAACGGGCGTGTTCGATCGAGCCCAAACACCCGTACAGCTGAACAACAAGCCGAAAGACAGAGACAAAGAAATGTGTCGCCCCATGACCCTCACCCCCGGAAAAGCAAACTTCGGGGTAAGAGACGGAAAACGTTAGAGTTCGAACATGTCCGGCGTATGGATTGTCTGGAGATTGCATGTGGCCAACCTGTTCATGGGCCGGCCACTCAAAAGAAATAATTTTTTGAGAAATCCAGAAATAAGTCGAACCAAAGCCATGCGCCTTCCGTCAATAACCTGCAGGTGGGGACTCCATGCGGCCGGGCTCGTGTCGCGTGTATCGCTTTGGCGCGTTTGAGGCGGACGTCCAGGCAGGGGAACTGCGCAAGGACGGCGCCAAAGTGTCGCTACAGGAACAACCTTTCCAGGTCCTGGTTGCTTTACTCGAGCGGCCGGGCGAACTGGTGTGGAGAGAAGATCTGCGCCAGCAGGTCTGGCCGGAAGACACGTTTGTCGAGTTCGACCACGCGCTGAATACGGCCGTCAAAAAGATCCGAATCGCCTTGGGTGACTGCGCGAACTCTCCCGAGTATGTGGAGACGGTTCCGAAGCGCGGGTATCGCTTCCTGGTTCCTGTGGAAGTCGTGGAGGACTCGGGTTCGAAAACGTCGTATTGGGCCAAAGCGCGTTTGACCGGGCGGCCGAGACGAAGCGCTGTCAGCATGGCCTTGTTGGCGATCGTGTTGTTATCGGTAATGTTTCTCGGCATGCGGTGGCGGAGCAGCGCGCGCGAGTCGGCGGATAAGCGAACTGTGCTGGCGGTTCTCCCGCTGGAAGATTGGAGTGACGACGCGAACCGGGGATTGCTGTGCGAAGGGATTACGCAGGAGTTGATTACGCAGTCGGGAAAGGCGGACCCGGCGCGGCTGGCGGTGGTGCCCCGCGCAGCGTCGGCGCCCTACCGTCATACGGCAAAGACCGTGGCCGAGGTCGCCCACGAGCTTCGGGCTGACTACCTGATGGCAGGGAACCTGCGCGACGACGGCGAGCGCGTTCGAGTCACGGTGGAGTTGATTCGCGCGAAGGATGAGACGCGGATCTGGGGTGGAGATTTCGATCGGGAAACGGGAGACTCGCTGGCGCTTGAAAGCGAGGTCGCGGCTGCTATTACGGAGAAAGCGAAAGGGGCGTTGCTCACGCCGGCAACCCGCTGAGAAGCCGCCAGAAGTCTCCGGCTTAGCTGGAATTCTCGCGGCTGGACGAACGGAGGTAAAATAGGGAGGATGTTGACACGCTGTATCCCGTTGATCTTTACGCTTCTGCTGGCCACGGCGGCGGCGCAGCAGCCCACGAAGCCGGCGAAGCTTCCGCCGAACCAGCCGCCTCCGCGCTCGGATCAGGGTGCCAGTGAGCCCGTGCTCAAGACACGTCCGGGCGACGGTCCGCAGAGTTCCAGCAAAGAAACACCGCCCGATCTGAGCCCTCCGCAGAACGATGCGAAGGATCATCCCGAGAGTGATTCTGCGCTCCACGAAGCGGAGGATGCCGCCGGGCTGTATGAGGGAGACGAGATTGGCGGCGTGCAGGAATTCCGGGCGTGGAATCCGCACAAGGCCGAGAAGGATGTCGAGGTTGGAGACTTTTACTTCAAGCGCAAGAACTATCGCGCCGCGCTCGACCGCTACCGCGAAGCGCTCTACTACAAATATGACGACGCGGTCGCGATGTTCAGGCTGGGTGTGTGCCAGGAAAAGATCGGCGAAGGCGAAGAAGCCCGCAAGGCGTACGAGTCGTACTTACGGATTCTTCCGCATGGGCCGTTCGCGAATGAAGCGCAACAGGGACTGGGCCGCTTGAAGTCGCTGGCGCCTGAGGTTGAGAAGAAGCCGTGAGTCGGGCGTAATCGATGCTCGACGAGTTGCATTCTCGCAACGGCGGGCGAGGACGCCCGCCGGACTGCCGGCAGGATGCCGGCGCTACGAAGTCGGCTACGACTTCTCAATTCTGATGAATTCCCCGGTGGTTGCGTCCACCGCTACTTTCAATTTTGCGTCCGCGCGGCTGGTGCCGTAGATCACGTGCCAGACAAGATTGTTGTTCACGCGATCCCATTCGAGAATGTACATCACGGGAGTGTCGGCTTCTTTGGCGAGCAGTTTATCGCCGCCATGTTGCTGCGCGACTTCGACTGCCTTGTCGGAATCGATTTTCAAGAACTGGAAGTCGAATGCTGTGGTTGATGCGTTGCTCGGATTGTAAGTGTCCTCAATACCGGGATTGACGCCGCGATCGTCACCGGAACCAGCCCACGTGTAAGGCTTCGTTCCGCGCTGGGCGACTGAGGCGAAGCCGGCGTGCCAGATAGCGGATTTACCGTCATGGCCGTTCGAGTCGGCATTGGGCGAGGACTCCAGGCGGTAGGGCCGGGCGTCCGGTCCCCAGCCGTGCGCGGAGATGTACAGTTTCTGGATAGCGCTACGGCCGGTGAGGACCTCGGGCGGTTTGGGCTGCGGCTTGGCGGTTTCGGCGGTTTTCGGAGCTTCGGAATTGCAGGCCGTCAACGTGGCCAAAGCGAGCATTACCAGGAGCAGCTTTTTCATCGCTACCATCCTGTAGTAGTTTTTGAAGTGCGGGATGCAGCGCTCATTCTAAACGAAGGGATCAATGGCGCCATGGATTTCTATCTGCAGCGACTCCAGGATGCTATCGTCGGCGCTACCGAAGGCATGACGCCGGAGGCGTTGGGCCGGCGTCCACAGCCCGACAAGTGGAGCGCGGCGGAAATCCTGGAGCATCTTTACCTGACGTATACCGGGACGATCCGCGGCTTTGAGAATTGTCTTGCGGCGGGGAAGCCGCTGGCGCGTCCGCCCAATTGGAAAGATCGGGCGAAGACGGGTCTGGTCGTCGGTCTGGGCTATCTGCCCGCAGGCCGGAAGTCTCCAAAGTACGCCGAGCCTCGCGGGATTGCATGTGATCGCGTGCTGGCCGAGTTTGTGGACAAGATTGTGGCGATGGATGACCTAATCGGGAGAGCAGAAGAGAAGTTCGGCGGCCGTGTTCCGCTGATCGATCATCCGATAATCGGCCCACTACGGGCGGCGCAATGGCGGAAGTTTCATTGGGTGCACGGGCGGCATCATTTGAAACAGCTGCAGAGGTTGCGAGAGGGAGCTGCGAGCTTCGAGCCACGAGCTTCGAGCAAGCTGGATTCGAACCATGGTCCGCAAGGTTGAAGCACCGCAATCAAGATCGATTTCTCAGTCGAGTGGATTTGCAGGACGAGATTGCTCAAAGCTCAAAGCTCGCAGCTTTATTCCCGATCATTCACATCTAAAATCGCGTTTTGACATCGCTGCGAGCGCCCGCTACGTTAAAGCATGAGTGCAAATCCATTATTGAATGACGTCGATATTGATTTTCTTCATGACATAAGCAGCCGGTTGGCGACCGAAGATCCGCTTCACCAGGATCTGGAACGAATCATCGAATTTGCCTCCGCTGTCGTTCGGTGCGATTCCTGTTTCATCTACGTTCGTGAAGGCGATGACCTCGTGTTGCGGGCTTCGAAAAATCCCCATGGCGAGGAAGTCGGGCGACTGAAGCTGGCGTTGGGCCAGGGAATTACGGGATGGGTGGCGGAACATCGCGAACCGGTCGCGGTGACGCAACACGCATCGCTGGATGCGCGCTTCCGGACGTTTCACGAATTGCCGGAAGATTCGTTCGAGGCATTTCTGTCGGTGCCGATTCTTTCCCGCGGCCGCGTGGTGGGCGTGATCAATCTGCAGCATCGCGAGCCACACACGTATACCCCGAGACAGATTCGCCTGGTGTCGACGATTGGTTTCCTGGTGGGTGCGGAGATCGAGATGGCGCGGCTCGAAGGTGAGAACTCGCAGCTGGTGCAGAAGCTCGAGACGCGCAAACTGATGGAGCGCGCGAAAGGAATTCTGCAACGCGATCTCGGGCTCGACGAGGAGCAGGCGTATCTCACATTGCAACGCCAGGCACGGCAGAAGCGGAGAACGCTGAAGGAAATTGCCGAGGCCGTGGTGTTAGGCGAGGAAATTCGGCGGGGCTCCGGGACAAACTAGCCCATACACCGTGTGAGCAAATGTGAGATTACATCAGCTACGGTGAACCAAGTGGCCCGGTCTCAGTTCTCCCAATCTGCTGCCAGTCGTCACTCCTGCCGTTCCGGGATCGCCGTTGACGCGAGTGGCAGATCAGAGTAAGGTTACAATCGAGTGAGCTGTTTCTCCCCTCGTTCAGGTTCTCTGAACTAAATCAGACCATTCTGGAGTGCGTTTTCTCTCAGCCCAGTGCAAATCGCTAGGCGCTGGTTCCTGACATTTGCACGGAGCGTGGACTCAAGATGGAAGGAGATCATTCCATGTCCAGTTTCCTTGCCCAACTCTGGGCGAACGGTCCAGGGCAGCGGTCTGGTTCATATCCTTTAAGGAGAATAAATAGATGCGGAAACAAAAGGGGTTTTCACTGATCGAGTTGTTGATTGTGGTGGCGATCATCTTGATCATTGCATCGATCGCCATTCCGAATCTGCTGCGCGCCCGTATGGCGGCCAACGAGGCGTCTGCGGCCAGTTCGGTTCGTACCGTGAACACGGCTCAGATAACCTATCAGTCTACCTACCCGACCACTGGCTATGCGGTCCTGCTTAAGGATCTGGGCGGCCCGATTGGTGCGGCTTGCGTGCCTGGTATCAATAGCGCCTGCTTGATTGACAGTGTTCTGGCCAACAACGGCAACCCGGCTGGCAGCGGCAAAAGCGGCTACATGTTCGTTGGCGCTGGCGCTGGCGGAGGCTACTACATCCAGGGCAACCCGATCACGATTGGTCAGACCGGCAACCGCAGCTTCTGCTCTTATGAAGACGCAGTTGTGCGCGTCGACCCGACGGGCGCAGCAGTGGCCGGTACGGCAGCTTGCCAGGCTCTGAACCCGCTCAACCAGTAACGAGCACTGGACAGCGAGGGTATCCATTCGAGAACGGCAACAAGGGCAGAGGAGACATCCGCCGCTCTTCGCCTTTGGATGTGTGGTTCAATTCTTCTGGGGCGATGACGCTGGACCTCTCCTTTGTCCGCTACCGTTGAAAAATCTCCATAACACCAGCTACCTACCGGGATGGCCTCGCTAGGAGGCATGTCCAGAAACGGCGCTTGTCCGACCTCCGATCTATCAGTTTGCCTATGGAGTCGCCGCACCATCCTTCATATCCACGGTCCGAGGATTGAGCCACTCCCGCCCGACTGCGCCCCCGAGCCGTCCACTCGCTTGTTCTATTTTGCGTACTACCTCGAACGCCGCTTTTCGCCCCAGGACGGTCAGTGCCTCCCGCGCAGTCGGCGTGATCGGTTGCTGGCCATCGGTTGGAATCCCATTGATTGCAGCCGCGGGAAAACCATCCGGCAACGGCAACTCCGCCTGCAACGCGATTACCCCTTCGACTCCCCGCTGGCGCAATTGCGCGAACTGATTTTGTTGCCAGTCAGCCGAGCGGTCGTAGGTGGCAATCATCAGGCAATAGTCGTGTTCGCGCAGAAAGTCCTCGGCACCGGCCGCGATGCGGGCTGCCGGCGCGTATCCGATGTCGGGCATGAGCATGGCGACCGTGTAGGTTCGGCGCGTGCGCAAGGCCCTCGCTGAGTAATTAGGCCGGTAGTTCAATTGGCGGGCGGCGCGCCATACTCGTTCCTTAGTTTGCTGCGGAATGGACATGCCAGCCGCCGAGTTGTTAAGGACGGCAGAGACAGAGCATGGCGCCAGGCCCACGTACTCGGCAACGGTGCGCAGGGTGACCGGTTGAACCTCTCGACGCGATCCGGCATTTTTCTTCAGCATGGTGTTTCTCCGACATGAATGATGTCGTTAAAAATTCGTCCGCGGGGACATGGTTCTCCCCGCGGACGGTTGGCTGCACTAAGGAGTTGCGTTGCTTGAAACCACTGTGACCTTGGCGGGCCGCTTGGCTACCTGAAGGTTTGACGCCGTGGCGAGAGGCGTGAAATACAACTCCTCGCCTCCGCCTTCGACGATCATCGACGTGACGTACCAGTCGCGGCCGCGCTGAACCAGCATCAGGCGGGGCGCCACAGTGGAGGCGGCGAGCGATGACGAACTTGCCAGGACGATCGCGCTCGGTCCGCCGCTCAAACTGCGCAGCACGACCGTCCCCGCCGAATGATGTTCGACTGTATAGCTGTAGTCGCCCGCCGGGAGTACGGCTGTGCCCCAACGGACTTCCCGGGCCAGAGTGAATTTTCCTCTTGCGTCTTCGGCCACCGCCGTTGAAGGCAGCAGGGCGAAAGCACTCACCACCACAAAGAGAAACTTCTTCCAAGAACCGCTCGCGTAGCGCATGACAACCCTCCTAAAGAGTCGAGTGCCGAGGCCTGCAAGCTCAACGCTTGCGTGCATCGCGCAGGTTGTTGAAAGACGACGGGGTCAGGAGGTAAGACGGAACAACGGGCGGAGCCCGCAAACGTAGTTCGCACGATCCTTCTGCTACGTTGCAGGCAGGATGGAAATACTTTGCGAGAGCTGGCGGACCAAGTCCAATTCAAAAAATCTATGCGCGGTATCACCCGCGATTCGCGACGCTTGCGAAGGTTCTTTCGTAAACATCACAGAAAGCTTTTAACCGCAAAGTTCGCAAAGAAAGGCCGCGAAGGTCGCCAAGAAGACATTGAGGCGGCTGTTCTTCGCGTGCTTCGCGGATTGTCCTTGCCGCCTTGGCGGTTAGAAGCTTGTGGGCCGTTTATTCGCAGCGGCCGCAACCCTAGCTCGGAGGTGGCAAAGAAAACAAAATCCCGGCGCGAACGCCGGGATTCTAGAAATATTGCCGAGGCCTGTTACTCGCGCATGGATGATGGAACTCCGGCGCGGCGGGCCTGCTCCTGCAGATCCTCGAGTTGTTTCTTGGCGTCATCGAGTTTCTTCTGCTTATCGGACATCTGATCTTTGAACTGAGCGTCTTCCTTGTCCCACGCGACCGCATTGCGCAGACGGTTGCCGGCGTCGGCGTAGAAGGCGGCGGCGCGCAGGCGGTATTCGCGGTTGGCAAGATCAATCTCACGAGTCAGCATGTCGACCTGGTTCTGCTGCTGGTGAATCTTGTTCTGCCATTCCTTGAACATCTGCTGTTTCTGCGCCTGCTCGTCGTTGGCCGGCTTCTTGTCGTCGGTATTGGTGGACTTTGGGGCGGGTGCATTTTCGCCGGATCCAGCCGCCGGTGTGCCGGCCTTGTCGGCTGATTCGGCAGCAGGAGTGGGTTCGCCGCTGGTTGCCGGAGCGCTGGCGTCGGCGGGTTCCGCAGGCGCCTGTCCTACGACCGAGAGCTTGTCGTTCATGGGCAGATTGTCGTTGTCATATTTCTTCACTGCGGGAGCCTTCTGCCCCTTCTGCTTGCGAGCCTGCCGGGCAAGGTCGCCCAAAGATGCGTCCTGCGCGACGGCGATAGAGGCCAATGCTGCCAGGAAAATTGAAATGCTTGCGAGCCATGCGATGCGCTTCATATTCAGTGTCCTCACAAAAGTTCGCGGCCAATTGCGCCGCTGGAATTCTTCGCGCGGCTGTCGGCGTCGCGCGTGCTGGAGAGTTCGTGTTCGGGCTGCTTCAAGTGCTGAATCACCGCTTGATAGGTGGGCAAGGGAAGTTGCGTGAGATCGGCCGGGATGGCGGGCAAAGCGTCACCATCGCTGAGCATCTTACGGACGCGACGCATCATCAGCCCCGCCAGGATGACGGCGAAGCCCGAGGCGAACAGCAGCAGCGCCATCTTCAGAAAGATTGAATTGGCGAGCAGGTTCACAGCAACCTCCAATACCAATCCAGAAATTGCTTGCCGAAAAAGAAGGCGACCATGGCCATGCTGCCCAGAAACACGCCGAATGGCATTTCGTAGTGGCGGTACATGGTTTGGGCCGACTGCCACGCGCGCTTGCGCGCTTCGCCCAGGGTGATCTGCGGGCGGCGCACGAAACGACGCGTGCGCTTGACCCATACCAGCAAGATGGTTCCGACTCCAAAGATCGATCCGACAATGGAGGCGGTGAAGATGGTGAATACCGTAAGCTTCACGCCGAGGAACGCGCCGATCATCGCCATCAATTTCACGTCGCCAAAGCCCATGCCCTCCACGCCGCGAGCACGCAGGTAGATGGCGCCGGCTCCGTAAATGAACGATGCGCCTACCAGGGCGCCCAACAGGGAATCGGCCAACGAGAGCATCCGCGCAGAAATGTCAGAACTCACAGGCAGCGAAACCACGCCGGGCAGAAACTGCGAAGCGAGATCATTCACCGGCACGAACAGACTGAAGAGAATGCCGAGGCCCAGACCGGTAAGGGTCATGCGGTCCGGAAGAAGTTTGGTTTCCGCGTCGGTAAAAATCAGGCCGAGCAGCAGGAAGCTGAGCGCGCAATATTTCACCGTCGCGAGGGTCCAACCGAAGTACCAGGCGCAGGCCAGAAAAAGAACCGCGTTGAGAACCTCGACCGTCAAATAGCGCGGAGAAATCGGCTCTTTGCACTGGCGGCAGCGTCCACGCAAAAGAAGCCAGCTCAGAACCGGGACGTTGTCATAGAAGGCGATTGGTTTCTTGCATCCGGGACAAGCCGACCAGCGCGGGTTCAAGACCGACAAATCCCGCGGCAGCCGATAGATACACACGTTCAGAAAGCTGCCGAAGATCAGCCCGAAGACGACGCTCGCCGATGCCAGTAAAGGATCCACGCTATAAGAACGCCAATTTGGTTGACAGTTGTTCCTCGATTATACGGTCGAGTCGGAGGCGGATTCCCGGTACTGAAGTCACTGTCCTTTTGCGTGATTATCCGCAAGCGATTGAGAATACAAGACTTAGAAGCACCGAGGGCAGGTGGTGACGGAGGTGCTCCCCAGGGCCGCGAGGCACAGGCGGGACTTAAGCGCTTTCCGGAAGGAACAGGAAGAAGGTGGTGCCGCTGCGGCCGGGGCGGGCGGAGCTGCGCACTCGGATTCGGCCGTGATGCTTCCGGACGATGCCTTCCGAGAGCCAGAGTCCCAGGCCAGTGCCCGAGTCCTTTTTGGTGGTATAGAAGGGCTCGAACAGGCGAGGCTGATCGTGAGGCGAAATCCCCGTGCCGCTGTCGGAAAGCGTCACGCGCACGCCCGCCCGGCCTTCTCCGGCATATTCACGGGCGCGGCAAACTCGCAGGCACAAGCGACCGCCGCGGGGCATGGCGTCGGCGGCGTTCACGATGAGGTTGGCAAAGAGCTGACGGAGTTCGCCGGCAAATCCGCGAATCTCGCAGTTGTCGGAGAAATCCTTTTGCACTTCGATACGACTTGTGCAGAGCTTGGTGGAGTAAAGCTGCAGCACGTCACCGAGGGTGGAAGCAACATTCACAGCTTTGGGCTCGGAGACTTCACGGACAAAGCCGAGAGTTTGTTGCGCAATGTCGGCGATACGCTGCACTTCACTCTCGGCCATTTCCAGATGCTGGTCGGCGCG
>Ga0210406_10000874_pt1 | contig 39254 bp, 38 predicted proteins | sample IncBWC30MmetaG_FD_155454 | JGI IMG/M metagenome (GOLD analysis project Ga0210406, IMG submission 155454) | Forest soil microbial communities from Barre Woods Harvard Forest LTER site, Petersham, Massachusetts, United States - Inc-BW-C-30-M | ecosystem: Environmental > Terrestrial > Soil >... | reverse complement strand
ATTGCCGCTGCGCTCAAGGATACCCATGCTATCTCGACGAATCTTTTTGCAAGTCGCTGCCGCCTCGCCTCTGGCCGCCCGATCCTTCGCCCGCGATGCAGCTGGGCCGAAGCCGGAATCACTGACCGGCGGTGCAAAGCCGATTTCCGCGGAAGAGCGGCGGGCGCGCATCGAAAAGGCCCAGGCCCTCATGGCGCAACGCAAAGTTGCGGCGCTGTTGGTCGAGTCAGGCTCGAGCCTCGAATATTTCACCGGAATCCGCTGGCGCCGGTCCGAGCGCACGACCTTGGCGATTATCCCCGCCTCCGGGGAGGTGCTCGTCGTGACCCCGGCTTTCGAGGAGCCTTCGGTTCGCGAGACCTTGCAGGTCGGCGGCGATGTCCGTCCCTGGGACGAGCATGAGAATCCGTTTGAAAAAGTCGTTCAGGGGCTCAAGGCCCGCGGCATCAATTCCGGAGTGCTGGCGGCCGAGTCGACGATTCGATTCTTCATCGTGGCGGGCATCCGTCAGGCGTCGAATGCCTACGAAATCGTTCCCGCCGACCCGATCGTACGGGCGTGCAGACTGGTCAAGTCTCCGGCTGAATTGGCTCTGCTGCAGATGGCAAACAATGTGACCATTGAAGCACTTCGCCAAGTTCACGCGCAGCTCACCGTGGGGATGAGCGGACCGGACATCGGGGCGCTCATGGAGAAAGCGACCATCGCGCTCGGGGGTTCACCGGATTTTTCGCTCGTGCTGCTCAATGAAGCCTCCGCCTATCCCCACGGCTCGTTGCAACCACAAAAAATACGAGAAGGCTCGGTGGTTCTCATGGACTGCGGCTGCGCGGTGCATGGCTACGTATCGGATATCTCGCGCACCTGGGTGGTTGGCCAGGCCAATGCGCGGCAGCGCAAGGTGTGGAACACCGTCAAACGAGGCCAGGAGCTTGCCTTGGAAACAGCCAAAATCGATGTTCCTGTCGGCGCCATCGACGACGCGGTCCGCAAGTACTATGAAAGCGAAGGCTGGGGCCCAGGCTACAAATTGCCCGGCCTTTCGCACCGCACGGGACACGGCATCGGCGTGGACGGTCATGAACCTCCCTACCTGGTGCACGGCGACACCACGCCGCTGCAAGCGGGCATGTGCTTCTCGGACGAACCGGGAATTTATATACCTGGCGAATTCGGCATCCGTTTGGAGGACTGCTGGTACATGACCGCTTCCGGACCCAAGCTGTTTACTCCCTTGGCGAAATCATTGGAGCAACCGATCTGACCGGGGCTTGAGCGGCGATGATCGCGCTGTTGTCGTTGTGCGCGTGGCTTTATCTATTCTTCGCGCACGGCGAATTTTGGCGCTCGCGTCCGCAACTTTCGCCCGCGGTTCCGCAAGAAACGCCAGGCGTCGACATCATCGTACCTGCCCGCGACGAAGCCGAGACGATTCAAGCAGCGATCGGCTCGCTGCTGGCCCAAGATTATGCGGGTGAGTTCCGCGTCATTTTGGTTGACGATAATTCGACGGACGGCACCGCCTCGCTGCCGGCGCAGGCGCCAAACCTGCAGGTCATCCGCTTGAACTCGAAGCCATCGGGCTGGTCGGGAAAGCTTTGGGCCCTGCACGAGGGCATTGCGGCGAGCCATTCTCCCATCGTCCTGCTGACCGATGCCGATATCGTGCACCAGCCCGCGCATCTGGCCTCCTTGGTGGCGAAGCTGCTGGATTCGCGGCTGGATATGGTCAGTGAAATGGTACGGCTCAACTGCACCAGCCTTGCGGAGCGCATGCTGGTCCCCGCGTTTGTGTATTTCTTCCAGATGCTGTACCCCTTCGCCCGAGTCAACGACCCGCGCTCGGCCGTCGCCGCGGCCGCCGGCGGCACCGTCCTGCTGCGTCGCGAAGCGCTCGCACGGATGGGGGGCATAGAGGCGATCAAGGAGGCCTTGATCGACGATGTGGCCCTGGCGAAGGCGGTCAAGCGAAGCGGTGCGATATTTCTGGGGCACTCCCAACTTGCCGCCTCGATTCGGCGGTATGCGAAGCTGTCCGATGTGTGGCATATGATTTCGCGGACCGCATTCACCCAGCTGCGCTATTCGACGCCGCTACTGCTGCTGACGATTGCCGCACTCAGCGTTGTATGGCTGGTACCGCCGTGGGAAGCAGTCTTTGGCCGCGGCTGGGGGTTTGGTTGCGGCCTGGCTGCGTGCCTGCTTGCCGGCCTCAGCTACCTCCCCACCCTGATGCGCTATCAGCGCAATATGCTGTGGGCGTTTGCGCTGCCGCTGACCGCGGTGTTCTACATGGCCGCGACGACCGCCTCGGCCGTGAACTACTGGCGCGGCAAAGGTGCAAGCTGGAAGAATCGGGACTACCAACGCTAGCCGCGTGCCATGCGGTGGTCCCCAACGCGTCAGCCTTGCGCGGCACTGGCCGCGCTAGCGGGCAGCGGCTTCAGGACCTCGGCTTTGACCGAGAAATCGTTGAGGGTCACTTCGTGAGGCACGCAATCGGTGCGGTAATTCAGATCGCGCAGACTGAAATTCTTGGACAGGATGTCCTTCATCTCAGTGATGAGCTCGCAATCCCCGTGGTCGATGAAATAGGGGCGATTCGCGCTTACCTCCACTCGCGTCCAACGTGCCGGCACGGTATTGGCGGCGTTGGCATCGGCGCTTGGCGTGAGCGAGTAAAAATCGACGTCGACGATGGCGTTGCGGCCTGGAGTGTCGTACCCGCCGGGACACCCGTAGGCGCGGACGGTGAGGTCCTTGCGCGCCCCCAAGTGCAGGAGCAGTTGACGTATATTGGTTTCCAGGCCGGAGCAGCTGTAGAGCGAGGTAATGCCGTAGTAGCTAAAACTCGCCTGGCGATGCTCCCAGGTTCCCGCAACCACCGGCCCACCGGCCGATGCAGCGCCTGCGGCATTCACGGCAGGTAGCGCGGCCAGGGTGAAAAACCCCGACATCGCGGCCGAGATCAAGATTCGCTTGCGGTGTTGCATGGATTGTTCCTCCAATATCGCTCCATCGAGCTTCAGTGGGATGGCCGTGTGGCGACCTTTAGCGCCTTGTTCGCATCGACGACGGTAATCGCGGTCATGTTCACCAGCCGCCGTACCGTGGCAGCCGGGGTGAGAATGTGGGCCGCCGCCGCACAGCCCAGCAGAATCGGACCCACTGCGACGTTCTGGCCGGCAGCGGACTTGAGCAGGTTATAGGCGATGCTGGCACTGTCTAGATTGGGGCACACCAGCAAATTCGCGGTGCCGTGCAATGTGCTGTGTTCGAGGATTGCCCGCCGGTTCGCCTCGTCGAGCGCGGCATCGCCGTGCATTTCTCCATCCACCTCGAGCTGCGGCATTCTTCCCCGCAGCAGCGCCAGCGTGCTGCGCATCTTGATTGCCGAGGCCGCGTTGCTGGATCCAAAATTCGAATGCGAGAGCAGCGCCACCTTCGGCACAAGACCGAAAGCGGCCAGTTGATCCGCCGCGAGTTGGGTCAATTCGGCAAGCTGTTCCGCCGTCGGGTCGAGGTTGACGTGCGTATCGATCAAAAAGACCTGGCGCCCGGGCAGAATCAGTCCTGACATCGCCCCATACACGGTCGCGCCCGCGCGATGGCCGATCACCTGATCGATGTAGCGCAGGTGTCGCGCCGTGGTACTGATGGTTCCGCAGATCATTCCGTCCGCTTCATGCTTTTTCAGGAGCATGGCGGCGATCAGCGTCGTGCGGCGGCGCATTTCGAGCCGTGCATATTGCGCGGTGACGCCGTTGCGCTCCGTCAGCTCGTGGTACGCCTGCCAATATTCCCGGAAGCGTTCGTCTTGCTCGGGGTTGACGACCGTGACATTGTCGCCGACACGCAGCCGCAGCCCATGCCGTTTCAATGCCCGCTCGATGACCGCGGGACGGCCGACCAATATGGGCATGGCCAGCCTTTCGTCCACCACAATTTGCGCGGCCCGAAGCACGCGCTCATCCTCGCCCTCCGCGTAAACCACGCGGCTGCGCTCCAAGGCCACCTGGCGAGCCGCGGCGAAGATCGGCTGCATCAGCGTCCCGCTGTGATAGACAAATTGCAGCAGGCGCTCACCATATGCTTCCAAGTCGCTTATCGGTCGAGTCGCCACTCCGGATTCCATGGCGGCCTTCGCCACCGCAGGGGCGATTTTGACGATCAGGCGCGGATCGAAGGGTTTGGGAATCAGGTATTCAGGGCCGAAGGCCAGATCCTTGATGCCGCCATAGGCGGCCGCCACAACGTCGCTTTGTTCGCGGCGCGCCAATTCCGCGATTGCATGCACGGTCGCGATTTCCATTTGCCGCGTGATGGTCGTCGCGCCCACATCAAGCGCACCGCGAAAGATGAACGGAAAACACAGCACGTTGTTGACTTGATTCGGATAGTCGCTGCGGCCGGTGGCAATGACCGCGTCATCGCGCACGGCGCGGACTTCCTCCGGCAGAATTTCCGGCGTCGGATTGGCGAGCGCGAGGATGAGAGGCCTTGCCGCCATCATCCTCACCATGTCCTGCGTCAACACGCCGCCCGCGCTCAATCCCAGGAAGACGTCCGCGCCGCCGATGATTTCCGCCAGAGTGCGCGCCGGTGTGGGTTGCGCGAAGCGCGCCTTTTCCGGGTCCATGAGTTCTTGCCGTCCCTGATAGACGACTCCGGCCAGATCGCTCAGCCACACATTCTCGCGCGCAAGTCCCAAATCCAACAGCAAGTCGACGCACGCCAGAGCCGCTGCGCCGGCGCCGCTCACGACCATCTTGACCTGCGTAATGCTTTTGCCGACAACCTGCAGTCCGTTCAGGCAGGCCGCACCCACGATAATGGCCGTTCCATGCTGGTCGTCATGGAACACCGGGATTTTCATGCGGCGGCGCAGTTCCCGCTCGACGATGAAGCATTCCGGGGCTTTGATATCCTCCAAATTGATCGCGCCGAAGGTCGGCTCCAGCGCCGCGATGGTCTCGATCAACTTCTGCGGATCGCGCTGCTCTATCTCGATATCGAAAACATCGATCCCGGCAAACTTCTTGAACAGAACGGCCTTGCCTTCCATCACGGGCTTGGCCGCCAAGGGTCCAATGGCTCCGAGCCCAAGCACGGCGGTGCCGTTGCTGATCACCCCGACCAAGTTGCCGCGCGCCGTAAAGCGAAACACATTGAGCGGGTCTTCGACAATCGCCTCGCAGGCGGCGGCTACGCCCGGCGAATACGCGAGCGCCAAATCGCTTTGATTCAGCAATTGTTTGGTGGCGGTGACGGATATTTTCCCCGGCGTGGGGAACTCATGATAGTCGAGCGCCTGCCGTTTGAGCGCTTCCCTGATTTCGTCTCTCTTCATAATCGCGTAGCACGACTCGTGGGTCGGCGCTCAGTATAGCGCTAACGCGATCGCGGCCTCACTGCACGGGTAAACCCGCGCGCGCCTCGTCCCCCTCCTCGAAGCAGAACAGACGCAGGCTGCTCTTGTGGGAGCCAAACCCGGTGCCGCTGCGCACGAGGTTGCGCATCCGCGGCACCTGGGCACGCGAACGCTGCGAACTGCTCGGGCAAAGATAATCGACGATGGCGGCGCCGGTCAGCGTCACGGCTTCGCCCGCCGAGGCCGTCCATCTCGCCGGCTCGAGGGCATCGATCAATGCAGCCGCGCCCATCACCTGTGCGATCGAATTCCAGCCGCCGTGTTCAAAGGGCATTTCCTCGGCCACCGCCGACTCTGCTTTCGCCAGTAATTCAAATATTCGCGTAGCGTGCATGCGGACACCGGGTTTGATGTCTGCCGCGGCCAGCCGCTCGCGCACCGACTCCCACGAAGCAGGTTCGTGTGAAAAAGCGAACGGTATGTAACCGAGATATTTGTCAAAGGGTTCGATCTCGAATCGGTGCCCGCTGCCTTCATCGTCGGCATGCGCAACCATTGAACAGGCCACCGGATAGGGTGCGTCCATGGCATCGATAGCTGCGATGACCCGCTGTTCGAATTGCGGGAAGGCATCGAGCACTGCCGCAATGAACATGTCGCCCGTCAGGCCACCGCCAATATTGAGGTGCAGGTCCAAGGTGCCGCCCCTTTGACTATTTCGGGGCAGACTACGTTAAAGAAACCGCTGTCGGCAATAGTGCTTGGATTCCTACTTGCGTGTAGGAATAGTCCTACGGGAGCCGCGCTCGCGCCGTCCGGGAAATCGGATGAATCTCGACCACTTTGGCCGGCCGGGGTGCGCCCGAGGACATGGCGAGACCGTTCTGATTGGCCGCGAGTCGCGCGTCATTGAGGTTGAAATAATATTCAAGATGATGGTGCGTGCGAACAAACAAGAAAAGGCTGCCGCGAGCGGCTAACTGCTTGAGCATGAGTACGATATACCCGTCGGCTCTCACGCGAGTCTGTCGTCCATGCCGCTATTTCGCTGTAGGACTTCCCGGCGCGAGGTGCCGCTCGCGCCGCTTTCTTGACGCAGAAACGCAAGCACCAGCGTTTCAGCCTTGCGCGCGGAGGCCACCGTTAATTTCCCGTCGATATTCTCGTGAATGCTGCCGGATCGCCAGCTGTCGAATACGGCGGGGTTGATATAGGACTTGCGGCAGACAGCAGGTGTATTGCGCAACTCGGCGGCGACCTGCTTGACGACTTCGGCAATCTTCTTTTTGAACGCCCTTTCGCTGGCGACCTCGGGAAGCGGCGTGCGCGCGAGCAGTGTGATCGCGTGCAGGGTTGCGCCCCAGGTACGAAAGTCCTTGGCGGTGAAGTCGTTCCCCATGGCCTCGCGAAGATAGTCGTTGACCTGACCCGAGTCGATGGGGCAGCGCTGTCCGTCGTCGTTGATATATTGGAATAAGTGCTGCCCCGGAATCTCTTGACAGCGGCGCACGATCTTCGCGATGCGTTTGTCATCGATGAGAATTTCATGCGGCACTCCGCCCTTGCCGCGGAAGTTCAACACCGCCCGTCCGTCGCGAATGAAGGTGACATGGCGGTTGCGAAGGGTCGTCAGGCCGAAGCTCTTGTTGTCGCGCGCGTACTCGGTATTGCCAACCCGGATGCGGGTCGCATCGAGCAGGCTCACGACCACTGCCAGCACCTTCTCGCGCGGCAATCCCGGCAATGCCATGTCGCGCTTGAGAACATGGCGCAGCTTCGAGAGTTCCTCGCCGAATGCAACCATTCTTTCGAATTTCGCGCTGTCGCGAAGTTCGCGCCATTCCGTATGGTACCGATATTGTTTTCGACCGCGCGCATCCCGGCCGGTCGCCTGCAAATGCCCGCGGGGCTTCATCGTGATCCACACGTCCCGATAAGCGGGTGGGATCGCGAGACTTGCGATGCGCTTCAAATCCTTTTCCGCGGCCAGGCGGCGATTTTCGGGCGTCACATAGCGAAAGCCCCTGCCCGCGCGCAAGCGACGGATGCCAGGCTCGGTGTCCGACACGTAAACGAGACCCGCTTCAATGGCCATTTGCGCGGCTTCCGCCGCGCTGCCACTGAGCGTGCTGCCCAGCTTGTCACTCTCCTGTGCGGATTTGAGCGTCATAGCGAATGGCTTTTAGCAGGTCACCATGCGCGAGACTATGGTGGAACGCCGACGGCGTGTAGGACTGAGCCTCTGCCTTTGTAATCTGCGACGCAGTTCAAGTTGCGAGTGTGACGTTCGTCGGCTAACGAACCATGCCGATCGCGGCGGTCTCGCAATGTTCAATTGACGTTAATTTACATAACGTTACTAGAGAGCAGCGGCGCGGCAATGCGAACGCGCGAAGCTCATCACTTCCTCCGCCATCAGATCGAGCACTTGGCCGACCCTCGGCACCAGGCATCGGCCCTGCTCATCGAACACACTCTCGGCGGAATTGATCGCGGCGCCCAACGGCGTTGGCCAGCCCCGCAGCGCATGCACGATATCGCGCAAAGCGCTCAAGGTGTTGATCGCGCCGGGCCAGCCGCCCGCCGTGGCGATGCACCCGACCGCTCTGCCGCTGAAGTAGGGCCGGGGATCCGTGCGCAAGTCCTCGGCGTAGTCGAGGGCATTCTTGACCAACCCCGAGATGCTGCCATGGTATCCGGGCGAGCCGATGATGATGCCGTCGGCGAGCGCAAGTTCCGCCACCAAGAAGCGCGCGCCCTCGCCGCGCTCCGGATTTTCCGGCTGATACAACGGCAACTGCAGAAGAGGACCGCTGATGAGCTTGATCCTCGCGCCGATTCGCTGTGCCGCGTTCAACGCATGGCGCATCGCCCACTCGGTCGAGGAATTGGGCCGCAGCGTTCCGCCGACGGCAACGATATACGGAGAGCTCACAGCGGCGATCCTACACGGAAATTCTATTTGATTCAGCGCGCCGGATTCGCAGCCCGCGCACCGAACGGCGGCTTCGCGAGCCAAACAAATGGGATGAGCAACAGGAACAGCGTTCCCACCATGTAGTACACGTCGTTGACTCCCAAGGTCAGTGCTTGGCCGTTGATGAGTTGGTCCGCGAATGCGGAGGCTCCGATACCGTGTATGCCGTGCGCGGCAAGCTGACCCTGATACTGCGTCCACGCCTGCGCGGAATTACTGATGTGCTCGGTTAGCACCGCGTGATGATAGTCGGTGCGCCGGTTCCATACCCATACCGTGATTGCCGTCGAAAAACTACCCGACATGGTGCGCACGAAATTGCTCAGGCCCGCGGCAGAGGCCAGATCATTCGAAGCAACACCCGACAAGATGATCTGATTCAGCGGTAAGAAGAAAAATACTATGCCGACGCCCTGTACAAATCGCGGGGTTGCAAACTGGATGAAGCTCGCGGTGTCATTCAGCGTCGCAGTCCAAAAAACCGCGATTGCGAAGATCGAGAAAGCGAAACTCGCAGCCAGACGCAAGTTCATGCGCATCATGTTGCGTCCGACGATCGGCGCCATCACGAGCCCCAGCAATCCGACCGGAGCCACGGCCAACCCGGCCCAAGTCGCGGTGTAGCCCACCGTGGTCTGCAGCCACAACGGAAAAACGATGTTGACGCCCATGAATGCGAAGTAGGCCAGCCCCAGAGAGATGCAGCCAATGCGAAAATTGCGACGACCGAACAGGTGCAGATCAACCACCGGATGCTTGTCGGTCAACTCCCAGGGAATCAGAAAAGTGAGGGCGACGAGCGCGGTGGCCGCCGCCGCCAGAATCATCGGCGAGTTGAACCAATCCTTTTCGTTGCCATTGTCCAGCATGAATTGCAGGCTGCCGACCCCGATGACCAGCAGCGCGAGACCGACCGCGTCGATCGGTAGTTTGACGGTCTTCGACTCGCGGCGGCGCATGATCGACCAAGTCGCCACCGCGGAGAACGCGCCCACCGGCAGGTTGATGTAGAACAGCCATGGCCACGTCAGGTTGTCGGTGATCCAGCCGCCCAAGATGGGTCCGCAGATCGGCGCGATCATGATCACCATGGACCACAATGCCAGCGCCATGCCGCGACGCTCGATCGGATAGTTGCGCAGCAATACGGCCTGGGCAACGGACTGCATGGGTCCGGAGACAAGTCCTTGGACAAGGCGTGCGCCGACCAGCATCGGAAGCGTGCTCGCTTGGCCGCATACTGCGGACAGCACCATGAACAATATGATGGAGGTGACGAAGGTTTTGACTTCGCCGAAGCGCCGCGCGATCCATCCGGACAGCGGCTGCATGATCGCCGCAGCGAGCATGTACGAACTGATGGCCCAGGTGCCTTCGGATGTCGTCACGCCGAGGCTGCCGGAAATTGCGGGCACCGAGACATTGACAATGGTCATGTCCAGGATCTCCATGAACGTAGCCGCGGCGATGGCGACGGTCAGGAAGAATAGTTTCGCGCCGTGAAGCGGCGGGTACTCATACGCGGCTGGCGTTGCGGAATCAGCCATGGCTTTACGCCGGGTTACCGCATGGAGTTGATGTCATCGATCGATGCCAAGGTTTCTGCGCACGACCGCGTCGGCCTCCGCATTGGCTTTCTCCAGATCCTGCGTATACACCTGCGTATCTCCCACCGGCTTGTCGCCGGCCCGCGTCGCCAGCACCGGTCCGTCCCTCGAGGTCGTCTCAACCGTCACCGTGGCGGAAAGCCCGACTCGCAACGGCGATTTGACCAGATCGTTGTCGTCGATGAGGATGCGCACGGGCACCCGCTGCACGACTTTGATCCAATTGCCGGAGGCGTTTTGCGGCGGCAGCAACGAAAATGCAGCCCCGGTTCCCGCCGACATGCCCTCCACGTGTCCGTGAAAAATAAAGGACCCGCCGTATAAGTCGCTGCGCACCTCGGCTTTTTGGCCGATGCGCAGATTGCGCAGTTGCACTTCCTTGAAGTTTGCGTCGACCCAGAGCGCGTGCAGCGGTATCACGGTCATGAGCGCTTCGCCGGCCTGTATGTGCTGTCCCAATTGCACGCTGCGTTCGGCAACGTAGCCGGCCACCGGCGCCACCACCGCGTTGCGCTGGGCGGCAATCCACGCGTCGCGATAGGCATCCTTGGCCTGCAGAACCGCCGGATTGCCTTCCACCGCCGTGCCGTCGACGAGTGCGTGCGCCGAAAGCGCTTGTCGCTCGGCTTGCGCCAGCGCGGCGCGCGCCAGTTCCACGCTCTCCTGCGCGTGACGCACTTCTTCGCCGGCGATGGCATGCTCGGCGACGAGCGGTTCGCGTTTTGCCAAGTCGATTTGGGCGCGGGCCAGCTCCAGCTTGCGCGTTTGTATTTCCGAGTCGTATTGCGTCGCGGTTGCCTTTTGCTGGCGTACTTGCCGCACGGTCTGTGCCAAGGCGCTGGCGGCGCGGCTCAAGGCCGTTTGGGCGTCGATGGGATCGAGCTTCACCAAAACCTGACCGGCGTTGACGAGCTGGGTGTCGTCCGCCAGCACGGCAATGACCGTACCGGACACCTGCGCTGAAATCACAACCCGGTTGCCGTTGACGTAGGCATCGTCGGTTTTCTCGCGCTTCGCCAGCACCAGCACCCAGTAGGCGGCCCACAACGCACCGATCACGATGAAGATCAGCCCGATGAGCAGCAAAATCCTGCGCCGCTTGCCGTTCGAAGGATTGGTCGCGGCTGAGTCTATGTTGGCGTTCATGGTGTCGCTGTAGTTGAGGAGGTACGCGCGATTGCGGGACTTTGGTAGCCGCCGCCGAGGGCACGCTGTAGCGCAATGTCCGCCGAGAGCGCGGCGGAGTCGAGCTGTATCAAGCCATCGCGCTGGTCGATCCAGGACTGGGTCGCCATCAATTCGCTGCGAGAATCGCTCAAGCCCTGGCGAACCCGGGCGGCCGCGGTATTTTTCATTCGCAGCGCCGCCTCGACTTGTCTGATGCGCTGCGCGCGCTGCGCTTCGATTTGGGCACGCGTCGTGGCCTGGGTGGCGACGTCGCGCGCCGCGCTGATGACCGTATCCTGATAGCTGGAGACCGCCGCATCGATCGCCGCCTGCGCCCCGCCGTAACGTGCCTTGAGCCTGCCTGCGTCGAATATCGGCAGGTGAATGGCTGCGGTCACTTGCGGGACCCGGCTGCCGTACTCGAGCAACCTGCCCACATCGAGGCTGGAAAGACCGAGCAACGCGTTGACCGTGACGTCCGGGAAAAAGTCCGCGCGTGCGGAAGCGAGGCTGCGCTCCGCCGCTTCCACGCGCCAGCGGCTGGCGGTGATATCGGCGCGCCGCGACATCAAGTCGATCTTCACGTCGTCCGGCAAAATCGCGGGGAACGACGGCAAAGCCTTGAGCGACAAGGGCGGTAGGTCGCTGATGGGACGGCCGACCAGCGCAGCCAGTGCCACGACCCGCAATTCCGCCGATCCTTGCAGGTAGGCAACCTGTTCGCGCGCAGCCGCCAATTCGAGATCGGCGCTGCTGAGCTCATCTTCCGAATCCAGGTCCGCGCTGACTCGCGCGCCGCTCACCCTCGCTCGAGACGCAACGGCATTCTCCTTCTCCCTCGCGAGCGACAGCCGATTTTGGTCGGATTGCCAGCCAAAATAGGCATCCGCGATGGAACTGGCGAGCATCAACGCGGCCGCGCTGCGGTCGGCTTGCGCGGCATGCGCCTGGTCCATGGCCGCTTCCACGGCAGCGCGTTGTTTACCCCACCAATCGAAGGTATAGCTGGCCTGCAGTCCTAGGTCGAACTGGTTGTACCACGTGAATCCCAGCAGCCGCGGCGGAAATACACCGTTGTCGCTGAGCCGTTGCCGATCGGCGTCGGCACTGGCGTCCAGGTGCGCGCCGGACTCGGCCGCGGCGAGGCGCACGGATTGGCGCGCCGAATCATAGCGAGCATGCGCCGTTGCCAAGCTGGGTGAGTTGGCGCCGCCGAGTTCGATCAATTGATCCAAGGTGGAATCCTGATAACGCTTCCACCATTCCTGCGCCGGCCAATTGCCGCCGCTTTCGGTGCTCAAGCTATCGAGCGGCGCCGCGTCGGACAATCGAACGGCCTTCTGCTTCGGCGGCAATCCCGCGCAGGCGACGAGCAACGCGACAACCACGGCGAGCGCGGCCCGATGGGTTCTCACAGAGCCGCCTCCGAAACCGCCGCGGCGCTCAATTGATCCAATGCGGCACCCAGCCTCTTGAGCTGCGCCACCATTTGACGCTGCTCCGATTCCGGAAAATCCTTCAGCATCCGGCGCAGCGACACATGCAACGTGGGGAGCAGGTCCCGGACGAATTTCTCGCCCTCGTCCGTGATGCGCAACACCATGCGCCGTCGATCGTGAACACTCGAGACCCGGGTAATCAGACCGCGCTCCACCAGCGCATCGCTGATGCGCGACATGTTGGCCGGACTCTGCGAGGCGCGCGCGCACAAATCGCTCGGGTGGGCGGCGCCGTCCGGCTGCGAGAACAGCGTGGTGAGGACTCGAAACTCCGCTTCAGCCAATCCGAACGGCCTGATCTGTTGCTCGAACCCTGCCGCCATTTCACGGCCGATATGCAGCAATAACCGGCACAGCAAAATGCCCGAGACCGGCAGGTCGGGCATACGCTGTTTGAGGTTCTGGAGGTTCTCCTCCATCAATTCAAATTGGGACGAATTGTTATTCATTTGAATACTAACTATTTAATACAACATATTTTATCAAGTGAATATATAATCCGCAAACATCGGCTTGCAATTGAAAACGATGCATGTCATTTTTCAACCATGATTGACGCACTGCAGCCCCGAACGACGTCGCCCAAGCGCGGAAGGCCTCGCCGCGGGACCGAGATGGCCCGCACCGCCGCCTTGATTAATGCTGCGACGCGGGTATTCCTACGGGAAGGCTATGGTCTGGCGAGCATCGATAAGGTGGCGGCCGAGGCAGGCGTTTCGACTCGAACGATTTACGAGCGCTACAAAAACAAGGCCGATCTTTTGGGTGCGGTGATCGGCAGACTGGTCGATCGCATGTCCACGGTACTGTCGACCTTGGACTTGAACCGCCTCGAGCCCAAAGCGGCCCTTGGTGTCATCGCTGAAATCATCACCGATCGCGCGCGCGATCCGGATGCGGTTGCACTGTTTCGGATTGTCGCGACCGAAGCCCACCGCTTTCCTGAACTCGCGGCAAAAATGCGCGAAAACAACAAGCTGTGCGTCGACAATGCGGTGGCCAACTATCTTCGAACTCAGGCCCGCCGCGGCTTGCTCAACCTCGCCGATCCTGACCGGGCGGCAACACTTTTCCTGCAAATGATTTGCTCCGAACTGCACGACCGCCTCCTGTTCGGCGGCGAGGCTGAGCTGGCCACGTTCGATTTCAAATCACATGTCGATCATGTGATCGATCTGTTTCTGCTCGGCGCGGCCCCACGCAAATGATTCGCCAGACTTACATCGGATGTGCCACCGCTCTGTCGTGCCTGCTCGCCGCGTGCGCGGTCGGTCCTGACTTCAAAACGCCGCAGGCTCCGCAAACCCCGGGGTTCGTAGCCCCGGGTGAGCTGCCCGCGCGCACCGCAGTGGCACCCGCGCCTGATGATCAGGCGCAGCGCTTCGTCGAGGGCCTCGATATCCAAGGCCAGTGGTGGACTTTGTTCCGATCCGCCGAACTCAACGCGTTGATCGAGCGCGGGCTTGCCAACAGCCCAACGCTCGAAGCCGCGACGGCGGCGTTGCGGCAAGCCAATGAAACCCTGGCGGCGCAGCGCGGCAGCTTCTTTCCCAGCGTCTCCGGTACGCTCGGCGCACAGCGTCAAAAGACGCCCGGTGTGGCCCTCGGGGCGCCGCAGGCCGGCTCGATCATCTATACGTTGAACAGCGCCGCCGTCAACGTCTCGTACACGTTGGACGCGTTTGGCGGCATCCGCCGCCAGGTCGAGGCGTTCGGGGCTCAGGCCGAGTACCAGAAATTTCTGCTCGAAGCCGCCTACTTGAGCCTCACGGCGAATATCGTGACGACGGCCATCACCGAAGCTTCACTGCGCGCCCAGATCAAAGCCACGGAAGATATCGCGCAGTCCCAGCAAATGCAGCTCGACATCACGCAGCGCCGCCTCTTCGCCGGCGGCGTCTCGCGCGTGGACCTTCTGCAGCAACAGTCCCTTCTGCAGAGCACGCTGGCCACCCTGCCCGGGCTGCGCACCCAGCTCGCCCAGGAACGAAATCTGATGGCGGCGTACGTGGGGTCGCTGCCCGCGGACTACGCCGGCCCGGAATTCGCGCTCGAGTCACTCGCCTTGCCGGTCGAACTGCCGGTGAGTCTGCCCTCGAAATTCGTCGAACAGCGGCCGGACGTGCGCGAGTTTTCGGCGCTGCTGCATGCAGCCACCGCGCAGATCGGCGTGGCGACCGCCAACATGCTGCCGCAAATCACACTCTCCGGCAGCTACGGCGGCGAAGCGACGCGTTTTTCGGACGTCTTTTCTCCTGCCTCCGTGATCTGGAGCTTGGCTGGATCACTGACTCAACCGATCTTCAAGGGCGGCCAATTGACCCATCAGCGCCGTGCCGCGGTTGCCGCCGCACAGGAGGCTGCCGCAAATTATCGGGCGACCGTCATCACCGCCTTTCAAAATGTGTCGGACACGCTGCACGCGCTGCAGGGCGACGCCGATGCCCTGGCGGCCGAAGCGCTGGCACAGAACACCGCGGCGGAGAGCCTCAAACTGGTCCAGGCACAGTTCAAGAGCGGCGCCGCAAGCTACCTACAGGTCTTGACTTCGGAGCAGGCCTATCAATCCGCCACCGTGGCCCTGATCAAGGCACGGGCGCAGCGCTACGCCGATACCGCTGCGCTTTTCCAAGCGCTGGGCGGCGGCTGGTGGAACCGTTCGGACGTCGCCGCCAATTCAACCCAACCCGCAAAGAGTCCACTGTGAGCACCATCGATACCGTCAAGCCCCGCGCCATGATCAAACCGATCGTCATCATGGCCATCGCCGTCGCCGTGGTGCTGGGCGGGGTCTTCGGCTGGCAGCGTTTCGTCGCCGGCTTCGGCAAGAAATTCATGGCGGCCGCGGCTTCGGCCCCGCAAACCGTGTCGACCACCGTGGCGGCGGCCGCCGAGTGGCAACCCTACTACCAATCCACGGGAACCGCGCGCGCGGTCCGCGGCGCGGATCTATCCTCGCAAGCATCGGGCGTCGTGGAGCAGATCGCATTTGATTCCGGAAACGAGGTTCCCGCGGGCAAAGTGCTGCTGCGGCTCAATCCGAACGATGACTATGCGAAACTTCAACAGCTGCAAGCAGCGGCGGAACTGGCGGATCAGACCTTAAAACGCGATCAGGAACAATTCGCGGCGCAAGCGGTCAGTCAGGCCACTTTAGACACCGACCTGTCGACGCAAAAATCAGCCCATGCGCAAGTAACGGCTCAACAGGCGTTGATCGAGGAAAAAATCGTCAAGGCGCCGTTCGCCGGGCGCTTGGGGATCCGCCAAGTCGATCTCGGCCAGTACCTGACGGCGGGGACCGCCATCGTCACCCTGCAGGCACTCGATCCCATTCTCATCGATTTCTATCTGCCGCAACAGGCGCTGTCGCAGGTAAAGATCGGGCAGCCGGTGACGGCGATGATCGATACCTATCCGGGACAAACCTTCAAGGGAATAGTCGAGTCCGTCAATTCCAAAGTGGATGCGGCAAGCCGCAACGTGCAAGTGCGCGCATCCTTGCCCAACGCCGATCGGCGGCTGGTTCCGGGGATGTTCGCCAGCGTGCGCATCGAGTATGGAGACAAGCGCAACCCCATAACCTTGCCGCAGACCGCGGTGACCTATAACCCGTACGGCGATACGGTGTACGTCGTGGAGCAAAACGGCGTCGACGACAAGGGGCATCCGCGATTGCAGGTTCAACAGCGTTTCGTCAAATTGGGCCCCACCCGCGGCGATCAGATCGCCGTGGAGAGCGGCATCAAGCCGGGCGAAGTCATCGTGACCGCCGGCCAGATCAAACTTCGCAACGGGGTCTCGGTGGCCGTCAACAATGACGTGCTGCCCGCCAATGCGGTCAGTCCGAATCCGCCCAACGAATAGCATTTGAGGCCGCAACGTGAATTTCACCGATATCTTCGTGCGCCGTCCCGTGCTGGCCTCCGTGGTCAGCCTGGCCATTCTGGTGGTCGGTCTACGCTCATTCACGTCGCTGCAAGTACTCGCGTACCCGAAGACCGAAAACGGCGTCGTGACCATCTCGACCTCCTATCCCGGCGCCGATCCGGAGTCGATCGCCGGCTTCATCACGACACCGATCGAGACCGCCGTTGCCCAGGCGAACGGCATCGACTACATGACGTCGGTAAGCCAAAACAGCGTCAGCATCGTCACGGTCAATCTTCGCCAGAACTACGACACCTCCAAAGCGGCCAGCGAAATCAACATCAAGGTCAACTCCATCCTGAACCAGTTGCCGAGCGGTGCGCTGCAGCCGACCATCACGGTGCAAGTCGGCCAAACGCTCGATGCCATGTACATCGCGTTTCGCAGCGATTCGCTGGCCTCGAATCAAATCACCGATTATTTGACCCGGGTGGTGATACCGAAATTTCAAGCGGTTCCGGGCGTGCAGCAGGCGGAATTGCTGGGCTCACAGACATTTTCTTTGCGCGCCTGGATGGATCCGAAAAAGCTGGCTTCCTACGGACTGACTGCAACGGACGTGTACACGGCGCTGGCGAACAACGACTTCATTTCCGCCGTCGGCAACACCAAAGGGCAGATGGTCCAGGTCACGCTGACTTCCAGCAGCAATCTGCATTCCCTGACTGAATTTCGCAACTTGATCGTGAAGCAGGTGAACGGCGGCATCATTCGCTTGAGCGATGTGGCGCAAGTGACCTTGGGTGCCGACAGCTATGAAGCCGCGGTGCGCTTCGACGGCAACAACGGCGTATTCATCGGCATTCAAATCGCGCCAAGCGCGAATCTGCTGAACGTCATCAACGGGGTCAAAGCCAACATCCCCGAGATTCGATCGCAGCTGCCGCAGGGCATGGCGGTTTTGGTGGCTTACGATTCGACCGACTTCGTCAACGGCTCCATCAGGGAAGTGGTGGTGACGCTGATCGAAGCGCTGCTCATCGTCATGTGCGTCATTTTTGCGTTCCTAGGGTCGCCGCGCTCGGTATTGATTCCGGTGGTGGCCATCCCGCTATCCCTGGTCGGCACACTGGCCATCATGCTGGCGTTGGGGTTCTCGATCAATCTCTTGACCCTCTTGGCGCTGGTGCTTTCCATCGGCTTGGTGGTCGACGACGCGATTATCGTCGTGGAAAATGTCAATCGGCACCTGGAAGCCGGGACGCCGCCGGTTGCCGCCGCCATGCAGGCCGCGCGGGAACTCGCCAACCCCATCATCGCCATGACGGTGGTATTGCTCGCCGTCTATATTCCCATCGGATTTCAGGGCGGCCTGACCGGCGCCTTGTTCACGGAATTTGCATTCACCGTGGCGGGCGCCGTGACGGTGTCAGCCGTCATCGCGCTGACGCTCTCGCCCATGATGTGCTCTCGATTGTTGCGCCCGCATCGAGCCGACACGGTGAACTGGGAAACCCGCGTGATCCGCTTCATCGACAGCCGCTTCGACCGGTTGCGTACCGGCTACCAGCGGCGGCTGGAAAGCAGCCTCAGATACACGCCGGTGACCGCGGTGTTCGTGATTGTCATCATGGGCAGCATTTTCTTGTTGTATCGAAGCTCGAAGAGCGAACTGTCCCCGCAAGAGGACCAAGGATTCGTGCTGGCGCAGGCGACTTATGCGCCGGACGCAACGCTGCAGCAAAAAGTGCTGTATGCCACGCAAGCCTACTCGATTCTCAAAGCCCAAGAGGGGCAGCGGGCGATATTTCAAATCGACGCGCCCGGCCAGTCCATTGCCGGCGTGCCCCTGGTGCCGCGCGACCAGCGCAAGTCCGGCGCCACCGAGATCCAATATGCGTTGCAGGCAAAGTTAAATACGCTGCCGGCACAGAGATTCGGCGTATTCCAGCAACCCTCGCTGCCCGGAGCGCGCGGCTACCCGGTGCAATTCGCGATCAAGACCACCGAACCCGCGGCGCGCTTGTATGAGGTCTCGCAGGCATTCCTCAAGACGCTGAATCAGAGCGGCATGTTCAACTTCGTCGACAGCGATCTGAAGATCGATTCACCGCAATCGGTGATCGAGATCGACCGCGACAAGGCCGCGCAAATCGGCCTGACCATGAGTCAAGTGGGCCAGTCGCTCGGCGCTCTGCTCGGCGGCGGCTATGTGAATTACTTCAGCATGCAGACGCGCTCGTACAAGGTCATCCCCCAGGTGGAGCGCGCCTCGCGCCTGAACGCGGATCAATTGCTGGACTATCCCATCGCCACCATCGGCGGCGTGCCCGTGCCGCTCTCGACCATTGCCACCATCAGGCCGGAAACTGTGCCGGAAACGCTGAATCATTTTCAGCAGCTGAACGCCGCAACCTTGTCCGGCGTACCGTCCCAGGGCGTCTCGCAGGCCGATGTCGTGAAGTACCTCCAAGATCTCGCCGCGCGCACCCTTCCGCAAGGATACAGCGTCGACACCGGCGGCCTCATGCGCCAGTACCTGCAGGAATCGACGGGCGTACTGGGCACTTTCGGCTTTGCGATCGTCATCGTCTTTCTGGCGCTCGCGGCGCTATTCGAAAGCTTTCGCGATCCTTTGGTTATTTTGATCTCCGTGCCGTTGTCGATCGCGGGTGCCTTGATATTCATTGCCTTGGGGATCCATGGCGCCAGCTTGAATATCTACACCCAGGTCGGATTGGTGACGCTCATCGGATTGATCAGCAAGCACGGCATCCTGATCGTCGAAGTGGCCAATGAAGAACAGCACAGCGGCAAGTCCAAGGCCGCGGCGATCGTGGCGGCAGCCAGCGTGCGCCTGCGGCCGATTCTGATGACCACCGCTGCGATGGTGCTCGGGGTGCTGCCGCTGGTATTCGCCACCGGCGCCGGCGCGGCGTCGCGTTTTTCGATCGGTCTGGTGATCTCCACCGGCCTTGCCATTGGCACGCTGTTCACCTTGTTCGTGGTGCCGGGCGTCTACATGTTGATCGGCGCGGATCACTCAGCGAATGCCGATGAGGCCGCGGGCGAATCGGTCGGTCAATCTTCGTAGATCCGCTCCGGCACGCGTCCACTTACTATTTCTGCACTTATTTCAACAAGATAGACTCGCTATGTAAGCGAGTTTCTAGAAATACGGCCGGAATCGCCTGGCAATGACTGTGTGAACGGAATTCAAATGTTTGACAAAATCCGCGTTGCGTTTCCGCGATTGTCTTGTATATTCCTGTCGCAGACTCTTGATTTAACAAGACTACCCAGGAGGTAGCAGACTCGAAACCACTTTAGGTTTCCCGTCTTTGATCAGCGTGGAGTTTTATGATCACTGCCTGGGAATGCTTCCATTTTGCCATCCTCGAACTGGTGCGATCGACGCCGATCAAGCAACGTTTGATCTGCGCCTATCGCAGACATCTTGCCTCAGCGCCGGCGGATGAAATTCCAGCCGAAGTGCGCGATTCCTACGGCCAAGTCATGCGCAGTCTTTGCGGAGTTCAGCCATTGCGCGGCGAAGACGCGGTAGCCGCGTCGGTGCGCAAGATGTCGAATCAGGAAGCGGACGAGTGTGCCGCGCAGATCGTCGAGATTTTCGGATTCATGTGCAAGACGCAGCAGAGCGCAGCGCGCAGCGGCAGCGTGGTGCAATTGCATCCCGTCGAGCGTGCGGTCGAAGATTTCGCCGCGCCCGCCTTGATCGCAAGCAACTAGCCCGCTCTTCTCAAAGCGGGCTGACTCAGTCGAGCTTGAAATCGATCGTGTCCCAGCGCGTCGTTTCCTGATGGCGCGCCTGGCGGCGCAGCGCGTCGATCAGATTCCGTTCATTCCACGCGCTCACTTCATCCGCAAGATCCTTGATGGCCTTGGGGAGCGGCTCCGTGGAACCGAAATTTTCCAAGGCCACGATAGGCTTGTCGGCTGCCTTGGCGAAATTCATCTGAAATAGCACCAATTCAGGGGCGAGGCGGTATACGGCGGGCAAGACCACGACCACTTCACATGGGGCAATTTGCCGGCGCAGGTCTTCGCGCTGCGATTCCTTGTCGATCGGCTGTTTAGTTTGGGGCTGGCTGCTGTTGAGATAGTAAAAAGTGCCCGAAGCTTCGAGGTATTCGAAGACGCGCGTGTAGTCGTCGTTCTCCAGCCATGCGTGGGTCACGAACAGGCGGATGGGATTGGCCGACATGAGGATAGTGTAACGTGACGATGGGCATGCGCGAAGCGTCCCTCGCCAGATACAATGGCTGGTGCGATTGCTGATTTACAATATACGTTATGCCACCGGGACCGGGCCCGCCTTCCACCTCCCGGTGCCGGGGGCCGGCTACCTTCGCTCCAGCCGGCAGGTGCTGTCCCGCATCACCGACTTCATCAAGCAACAGGACCCCGATGTCGTGGGTCTCATCGAAGTCGATACGGGCTCCATTCGCACCGGAATGATCAATCAGGCGGATTTCATCGCGCGCTCCATCGGCCATTACTCGACCTACGAGTGCAAGTACGGTGTTGCATCCGTCAATCACCTGGTGCCCATCGTGCGCAAGCAGGCCAACGCATTCCTGGCGGCGCCACGGGTCCGCGGCGAACGATTCCATTATTTCGACACGGGCATCAAACGCCTCATTATCGAGTTGGAACTCGACGATATCGCCATCTTTCTGGTGCATTTGTCCTTGAAGTTCAGGCACCGGCAATATCAGCTGCGCTATCTCTATGATCTGGTGCGAAAGACCGCTAAACCCGTGATCGTGGCAGGCGACTTCAATACGTATTGGGGCGATCACGAACTGTACTTGTTCACGCAGGCTGCCGGCCTTCGCAGCGCCAATACGGAAGGGCTGTTTTCCTATCCCAGCCGCAGTCCCCGCAAAGAGCTGGATTTCATATTGCACAGCGCACAGATTCGCGTGAATCGCTTCGAAATTCCGGATGTGCAGTTCTCGGATCACCTGCCGTTGGTCTGCGACTTCACGATCCTCGACTCGGCGCAGCGAGCCGCATGAGCAATTGGTCCTTGCAGATCGACGCCGATCAGGTTGCATGGCTTACCTGCGACATGGCGGAAAGCTCGGCCAATGTGTTGTCGGGGGACATGGTGCGCGAATTGTCGGCCAGGTTGACCGAAGTCGCAGCGCTCGAGCCCAAGGGAATGATCGTGCAGTCGGGCAAGCCGAGTGGATTCATCGCCGGCGCCGACATCAAGGAATTCGTGACGATCCGCACACCCGCGGAAGGCTACGCGCTGGTACGCGCCGGCCAATCAGTGATGCAGCAGCTCGAGGACCTGCCCTGCCCGACCGTGGCGGCGATCCGCGGCTTCGCCCTGGGCGGCGGACTGGAGTTGGCGCTGGCCTGCACGTACCGGATCGGCGCCGACGACGCGGCACTGTCGTTGGGACTGCCCGAGGTACTGCTCGGCATTCACCCTGGATTCGGCGGGACGGTCAGGAGCGTGCAGCTCATCGGGGTGCGCCCCGCGTTGGAACTGATGCTCAAGGGCCGTCCGTTCCGGGGCGCGCGCGCTTTGAGCGCCGGATTGTTGGATGAGCTGGCGCCGCCCGAGGATCTCGCGGCGCGCGCCAAATCCCTGCTGCTGCGGCGTCCGCCGAAGAAGACGCCGCCATTCGTCGACAAACTCATGAACTTGGGTGCGGCGCGTCCAATGGTTGCCAGGCAGACAGTCGCGGCATTGCGGCACAGCGTTCGACGCGACCATTATCCGGCCCCGTACGCCATTGTGGATCTCTGGCAACACCATGGCGCGGCGGGTGCCGCCGCCTATGAGGCTGAGGCGCGCTCGATCAGCGAATTGATGTGCGGATCCGCATCGCGCAACCTGGTGCGGGTGTTCCTGCTGCAAGATCGGCTCAAGGGATTGGGCGGCGATTCCAGCGCCGTTTTCAAGCACGTGCACGTCATTGGTGCGGGGGTCATGGGCGGCGACATTGCAGCGTGGTCGGCGTTTCGCGGCATGACGGTCACGTTGCAGGATCGCAGCGAGGAATTGATTGAACCGGCCCTCGTCCGCGCCAAGGCTTTTTTCGACAAGCGCCTCAAGGATCCTGCCGCCGCGGCCGCTGCCGCTGCGCGCCTGCGGATGGACGTCAAGGGCGATGGCGCTGCGAATGCGGACGTCGTCATCGAAGCGATATTCGAAAACGTCGCGGCGAAACAAGCGCTGTACGCGGAGCTCGAGCCGAAGCTCAAAGCGACCGCGATCCTGGCGACCAACACTTCGAGCATTGAAATCGAGACCCTGAGCGAAAAACTTGCCGATCCCAGCCGTTTGATCGGCATTCATTTCTTCAATCCCGTGGCCCAGCTGCAGCTGGTGGAAGTGGTACAAGGCGCAAATACCCGCGCACAGGTGGCGAACGATGCGCTCAAGTTCACCCGCAAGCTCGACAAACTGCCGTTGCCCTGCAAGAGTGCGCCGGGATTCGTTGTCAACCGCATTCTCACGCCGTACGTCAACGAAGCCTTGTTCGCGCTCGAGGCCGGCATACCCGCAGAGGTCATTGATCGTGCCGCCGTTCAATTCGGGATGCCCATGGGGCCGATCGAATTGACCGACGTTGTCGGGCTGGATGTTTCCCTGAACGTCGGTCGAGTCTTGAGTGCAGCCTTGCAGCGTGAAATTCCGCAGATCTTGATCAAACTGGTGGAGCAGAAAAAACTCGGGCGTAAAAGCGGCGAAGGCTTCTACCGTTGGCAGGACGGCAAAGCGCAAAAGAATGAAACCCGCGACACCACCATGCCTAGCGATCTGCAAGATCGGCTGATTTTGCCCATGCTCAACGAAGCGGTTGCCGTGATTCGTGAGGCAACGGTGCGAGACAGCGATTTGCTGGACGCCGGCGCGGTATTTGCGACCGGATTCGCCCCTTTTCGCGGCGGCCCGCTGCAATACGCCAAAGACCGCGGCATCGCCGATGTCGTACGACGTCTGCACGAGCTCGCCGATCGTTACGGCGAGCGATTCCGCCCGGATGCCGGGTGGCCTGCAATTACTTGAAATCCATGTGAACCATGCCGGCCTGCGCCAACTCCGCGTATGGTAGCATTCGCAGGCAAAATCATAGGGTTGAAAGCCTAGGGGCAAAAGAATTTTTCGATGGACGAACGACCGGTCGACCTTGCTGTTTTAAAGACTTTCTCGCCGCTTGACGGCCTGAAGGCCGAAAATCTGCACGCGCTCGCCCGGAAAACGGTGATCCGCGAATTGGGCGCCGGTCGGTTGCTGTTCAAGGAAGGCGACACCGACAAGCGCACCTACTACCTGGTGAACGGCCAAGTCGAGCTGCGAGCCGACGACCGAATCATGGGCGTGATCAAATCCGGGACAGCGGAAGCGCGCGCGGCGCTCGCGCCGGGCTTGCCGCGAAAATTCACCGCCCGCGCCGCGATGGACATCGAATACATCATGATCGACAGCGATCTGCTCGATGTGCTCCTGACCTGGGACCAAACCGGTCAATACGAGGTGGCGGAGCTGCGCGGCGACGGCCTGGATGTCACCGGGGATTGGATGACCACGCTGCTGCAAACCAAGGCGTTTCATCGCATCCCGCCGGCCAACATTCAAGCCATCTTCATGCGCATGCAGCGCATCAATTACCGCGCGAGCGATGTCGTCATCAAACAGGGCACCGAGGGCGACTTCTTCTACGTCGTCGTTGCGGGCAAATGCATCGTGACCCGCGAGACACCCCTCAACAAGGAAGGCATCAAGTTGGCGGAACTGGGACCTGGCGACAGCTTTGGCGAGGAAGCCTTGATTGCCGAGGCCAAGCGCAACGCCACCGTAACCATGTTTTCCGACGGCACGCTGATGCGTCTCGGCAAACACGATTTTCAGACCTTGCTCAATGAGCCCCTGCTGCAATGGGTCGACCAACAGAAGGCGCGGGAGATCGTCGCGCACGGCGGCAAATGGCTGGATGTGCGGCTGCCGAGTGAATTTCAGAATTTTCGCATCGACGATGCGGTCAATATCCCGCTGTACTTCATTCGATTGAAGCTCAATGCCTTGGACAAGAACACGCAATACGTCGTCTGCTGCGACACCGGCCGGCGCAGTTCCGCGGCGGCGTATATTTTGAGTGAACGCGGATTCGAAGCCTACGTTTTGAAAGGCGGACTCGCCGCAAGCGAAGCCGCGCGCTCGCGCAGTGGATGACCCGACGCCCGGTCCCGGCGGCGGGAAGGGACCGAACAGCTATGCGCCGAAGCCGCGCTTCGAATACCGCGCGCCTTCGTTCCTCTGGGAGTACCGCTACCTCGCCATTATTTTTGTGCTCGCGATAATCGTCGCGACCGTGCTGCTGTTCCGCGCGCCGCACCGTCAGTACCGGGGGTTGACGATCCCGCCGCCGCCCTCGTCCGAACCTGTCTACGTGGAACCGATTCCGGAGCGGCCCGCTTCGAGCGCTCGCTAAGAGCCTGTCCGAGCAGGCTCCTCAGCCTCACATGGTGTGCGTGGGCTTGTCCCCGCCGAGTGCGCCGGCAAGATAGTTTTCGATTTTCTTCTGCGTGTTGCCGCGGTCCTGATCGCTGAACTGAACGCCGATGCCGGCGGTTCTCTTGCCCTGCGCGCCCTTGGGAGTCATCCAGATCACGCGCCCGGCAACCGGCAGCTTCTCCTCCTCGCCCATGAGATTCAGCAGCATGAATACTTCATCGCCCAACCGGTAATTGCTGTTGGTTGGTATGAACAAGCCGCCATTCTTGACGAAGGGCATGTAGGCGAGATACAGCGCGCTTTTGTCCTTGATGGTAAGCGTCAGCAGACCCGGTTTATTGCTTGGACTTCTCAATTCCTGCGATTCCCACGATAACTGTCACTTCCCCAGCGCGGTTCGGCCGCTCACCAACAGCGCCTCGAGCGCCAATTGTTGGTTCATGCCGGTCGATGCCAGCCGCCTGACATCGCGCGCAGCGTCCAGCAGCCCAAATAAGGCCCTTATCTTGGGCTTAAGTAAAGCGGCAGGCAAGCGGACCGGTTCCGCAGTTTGATACGAAGTCTCAGGCACGAGCGACGCTTGTACTCGCTGTGTGATCCAGTTCTCAAGCCAAGCGATGCGCACGCCCGGATTGGATCGCAGCCATCGATCGCTCAGCAGCGTGATGTCCACCGAACCTTCGGCCAACTGAAGCATGCTCTGGCGCATGTCCGCGTCGAGGGCCGACAGCCCTTCGGCATCCAATTGCATCGCCAACAGCGGTGCTCCGCCGGCGAGCGCCAGCGACGCGCCCCATTGATGCGAGGCCTTGGAGTGCGCTTCGAGCCATTCAATTGCCGTCTCGGTCGATGGCGGCCGCAGGCTCAGGCGCAGGCAGCGGCTGGCAATCGTTGCCGGCAAGCGATGGTTGGGGCGCGCGACCATGATGAGCAGGGTGTCCGCGGACGGTTCTTCCAAAGTCTTCAAGAACGCGTTGGCGCCGTTGGCGTTCAAGGCCTCCGCACCCTCGATGATGCCAACCTTGTAGCCGCCTCGATAGCTCTTGAGCGTCAAGGATTCGATAAGCTCGCGTACCTGGTCGATCTTGATCTGCTGCGCATCCTCCTCGAGGCGCACCGCATGCACATCGGGATGAGTGTCGGAGCGCAGCAGCCGGCACGACGCGCAAACATCGCAAGGACGCTCACCCGGCGACTCGCACAACGCCAAGGCGGTAACCCAATTCGCCAGCGCTTCGGCGCCCAACCCCGGCACGCTCAGCAGCAACAACGAATGCGGCAACCGGCCGGCGCCGAACGCCGCCCGCATGCGTCGCCGCGGCTCCTCGAGCCACGGCAAAGCAGCGGCGCTCAGGAAATCCATGATCGCGCCTTGAGTTGCTCGAGAATTTTCACGCCGACCTCTTCTACCGGCAGAGCCGCATCGATGACGGTGATTCTATCCGGCTCCGCCGCGGCGCGCGCCCGGTACGCGCTCCTGACTCTTTCGAAGAATTCGCCTCGTTCCCGCTCGAAGCGATCGGCAAGCGTTCCGCCATTGCGCGCGGCGGCGCGCGCCAACGCGCGCTCCACGGGCGCATCCAACAGAATGGTGAAATCCGGGCGGCGCGCTCCCTGCACCATGTTTTCCAACTCAGCGATGGGCGCCATGCTCAACCGGCGTCCGCCGCCCTGGTACGCGTAGGTCGCATCCGTGAATCGATCGCAGATCACCCACCGGCCGGCCGCAAGATTCGGTTCGATATGATTGGCAAGGTGCACCGCCCGCGCGGCGAACATCAACAATAGTTCGGCGGTGGGCGGCAACGGCTCCTCGCGAGCGGTCAACACCACTTGGCGGATGCTCTCGGCTAGAGGCGTGCCGCCGGGTTCGCGCGTCACCACATGGGCGATGCCGCGCGTTTTCAATGCTGCCGACAGGCGCTCTACCTGCGTGCTCTTGCCCACACCTTCGATCCCCTCCAGGGTCACGAACCGCGCAGCCGCGTTCATCGCGCCGATCCCTGCGCGGCTTTTCGCTGGTGCGCGACATAGGCTGCCACGGCCGCGTTGTGCTGCTCGAGCGTGGCCGAGAACACGTGGCTGCCGTCGCCCTTGGTCGAGGCCACGAAATAGATGGCATCGGTTTTCTCAGGATGCGCGGTCGCGCGAATCACCGCGGCGCTGGGCAAGGCGATCGGAGTCGGCGGCAAGCCGGCGCGGGTATAGGTGTTGTAGGGTCCGTCGGTGCGTAAATCCACCGTGTGAATATCGCCATCATAATTCTGTCCCAAGCCGTAGATGACGGTGGGATCGGCTTGCAGCCGCATGCCTATGCTCAAGCGATGCAGATACAAGCCGGCTATTTTCCCCAGTTCCTGCGGCAAGCCGCTTTCCTTCTCGACAATGGAGGCCATGATCAACAGTTCGCTCGGCGTGTGCAGCGGTAGATCGGGGTCGCGGTCCATCCAAGCGGCATCCAATTCATGCGACAGCGCGGCATGCGCCTGACGCAGCAGCTCGACTTCGCTGGTCCCGCCGATAAAACGATACGTCTCGGGCAGAAACTGCCCCTCGGCATCGGTGCCTGCGCTGCCCAGTCTGGCCATGATATCGGCGGCCCGGGCCGGGAAGCTCTCCTGCGCCGGCAACGTCGAAACAATGTCCGGATTGCGCCGCAACGCCTCGAGCAGATCCTGCATCCGCCAGCCGTCCACTATCGTAAACGAATGCAGCAACACCTGGCCGTTCACCATTTTGGTCAACAGCGCACGCGGCGTCGTGCCGGGCTGGATTTCGTATTCGCCGGCCTTGACGGCCGGGGCCAGCCCCTTGAGGCGGGCGTACAAAATCCATGCCTTCGGCTGCCCGACTATTCCCTGTGCGGCCAGTTCGCCGGCAACGTGGGCAAAGCTCGCGCCAGGGGCCACCTTGAAGCGCACGGGCGCCGTGACTCGCAGCGGGGTATCCAGGCTGCGACCGATCCAGAGCGCCACCGCGGCGGCTCCGATCAACAGCAGCAGCACCGCGGCAACGGCTATTCGTAGTGCGCGGCTCACTGCGCGTCCAGGAGGGCTCGCAAACGGTTGGCTGTCCCGACGCGGGAGAAGTGCAATGTTCCGCCCGCCGAGCGCTCAATCGTCCGCACCGAGCGGATCCCGACCACAGCATTGCTCATGAAAACCTCATCGGCCGACGCCAAGTCCTGCCAGCGTATGCGCCGCTCCACGGCCCGCAAGCGCAGGTTTGCGGCGTTCGCCAAAACCCATCGGCGCATGACCCCGGCCACGCCGCATCGATCCAGCAACGGCGTCGCCAGCGTGCGCCCGCGCACCAGGAAAAGATTGGACATGGTACCGCAGACCCATCCGCCCTCGCCGTCGCCCATCAACCCCTCCCAGATTCGCGCATCCCGCCACTCCGCGCGCGCCAGCACCGCATCGAGCCGGTTCAAGGTTTTAAGGCCGGCAAGGCGGGCATTGATGCTGAGCGGCGTTGCGCAGAGCCGCACGCGCGCCTGTCTTGCCGCTTGCGATGCGCCGCCCGGGGGCAACGCGCGCAACTGGATAATTCGCGTCGCGCGCTCGCGTCCGCTCGGTCGATAGCCCCGCGCCCCGCTGCCGCGCGTCACGATGAGCTTCAATATTGCATCGTTTCGGGCGGATGCGATGCGCTCGAGTTCACGCCGTAAATTGGCGGCATGCGGGGCCGCTATCCTCAAGCGCCGGCAACCCGCATATAACCGGTCCAGATGGTAGTCAAGCAGCCGAATGCGCCGGCCCCGCACCCGCATGGTTTCGAAAAGACCGTCGCCGTAGTTGAGGCCGCGATCGCGATAATCCAGCGTCGTGCGGCGCCGGCCGTTGACCCAAACGCTCACCGCTCCGCCTCCAGGGCGCGCAGCAACCCTTCGGCCTTGGCGCGAGTTTCAGCCAATTCCTGGGCGGGTATGGAATCCGCCACGATGCCCGCGCCGGCGCGAAAATTAATCGACGCGCCGCGCGCGGTCAGGGTGCGAATGAGAATGTTGAAATCGCAGCTGCCGTCGCGGTTGATATAGCCGATCGATCCGGTATAAGCGCCCCGGCCGCAGCCCTCCAACTCGGCAATGACCCGCATGGTTCGAACCTTCGGGCAGCCGGTGATCGTCCCGCCGGGAAACAACGCCCGTATGACACCGACCGGCGACACGTCCGGCCGCAAGCGGCCGCTCACATTGGAGACAATGTGGTGAACGTGGGCGTAGGTTTCCACGCTCATGAACTCATCGACCTGCACGCTTCCGCCGGCGCAGACGCGCCCCAGGTCGTTGCGTTCCAAGTCGATCAACATGACGTGCTCCGCGCGCTCCTTTTCACTATCCAGCAAGGTACGGATCAACATCGCGTCCTCCCCCGCGCTGGCGCCCCGCGGCCTGGTGCCGGCAATGGGGCGCGTCGCGACGCGCTCGCCGCGCACCTGGACCAGCCGTTCAGGGGAGGAACTCAACACGGCAAAATCTCCCCACCGCAAGATCGCCGCGAAAGGGCTGGGATTCGTCGAGCGCAAGCGCTTGTAGACGGCGATAGCGTTGACCGGGCGCGGCGCAACGGCCCGCCATTGCCGCGATAAATTGGTTTGGTACACGTTGCCGGCCGCGGTGTGTTCGAGCGCAGCCGACACGGCGGCGAGGAATTTCGCAGGATCTTCCTCCTCGATACGAAATCGCATTTCTTGCGAGGGGGGGCATTGGCGCAATTCGGCCACGCGACGCTCAAACCTGTCCAGCAATGCCTCGCAACCGGCTTCCGCGATCAGCCAGGCCTCGCCCGTGGTGCGATTTTTGAGCCAAGCGGCCGGTGCGCGCAGAGCCAAGGCAACGAGGGGATCCGGGCTGCGCGGCAGGGTCAAACAAGGCTCGATCTCGCCGGCCAATTCGTAGCCGAGGTACAAGAGCCAACCGCCGCGGAACGGCAACGCGTCAGCCCGCGGCGCGGCTTCGTTCCGCCGCAACTCGCCCCACCACGACTCAAAGGCGTCGAGAAATCCTTTCTCGCCCGCGTACGGCCCCGCGAGCGCACCCTCGGCATCAAGCCGCAAGTGTTCGCCCACGGCGAACGGCAAGATATCGTACTGAGGCCCGGCCGCCGCCGGCGTCGCCGCGCCGCTCTCGAGAAGCCCCGGATAGTCTTCCGGAAACTGTTCGACGAGATCTAGCGGCTCAAACCCGGCGGAAAATGAGCGAACCGTTGGTGCCACCGAACCCAAATGAATTGGATAAGGTGTAAGTGAGCGACATCGGACGCGCCGTGTTCGGCACATAGTCAAGGTCGCAGCCCTCGCCCGGCTGATGCAGATTGATCGTGGGCGGCGCCACTTGGTCGCGCAGCGCCAATACGGAGAATATCGCCTCGACCGCCCCGGCGGCGCCGAGCAAATGTCCGGTCATGGATTTCGTCGAGCTGACCGCAAGCTTATCCGCGGCAGGGCCAAACGCGCGCCGTATCGCCAGCGTTTCGGCACGGTCCCCCAGTTCCGTCGATGTGGCGTGCGCATTGACGTATTGCACTTGCTCGGGATTCAACTGCGCATCGGCGAGCGCGTTCGACATCGCCTTGCGCGCGCCTTCGCCGTCTTCCGGCGGCGCCGTCACATGGAAAGCATCGCCGCTCATGCCGAATCCGACGACTTCGGCGTAAACTCTCGCGCCGCGCGCCTTGGCGTGCTCGTATTCCTCTATCATCATCGCACCGGCGCCGTCGCCCATGACAAAGCCATCGCGATCCTTGTCCCATGGCCGGCTGGCTGCTTGCGGATCGTCATTGCGTTGCGAGAGCGCCTTTGCCTGCGCGAAGCCGCTCATTCCGGTCACGCAGGTTGCCATCTCGGAACCGCCCGCCAACATCGCATCCACCTCGCCCCATTGGATCATGCGCATCGCCAGTCCCAGCGCGTGTGTCGAGGTGGTACAGGCGGTGGCGACCGCAAGATTGGGACCGGTGATCTTGAAGATGATGGACAAATGTCCGCCGACCAGGTTGATGATGCTGGCGGGGATGAAGAACGGCGATACCCTTTTTGGAGAGTGCGTCTCCAGATACTTGTCGTACGTTTCCTCGATGGACTCCAGGCCGCCCATGCCTGAACCCATCATGATCCCGACTCGCTGGGTATTGGCTTCGGTTACCTGAAAACCGGAGTCGCGCATCGCCTGGATGCCCGCCACCACGCCGTATTGCATGAAGGCGTCCATGCGGCGCGCATCCTTCGCCGACATGTACGGTTCCAGATCCAGCTTTCTTATTTCGCCGCCGAAGTGCGTTGGAAAGTTGGTGGTATCGAATCGCTCGATCGCCGCGATGCCGCTGCGCCCTGCAAGGATGGTGGCCCAAGCAGTCGCGACGTCATTGCCGACCGGCGAGACGATTCCAAGACCCGTAATGACGACACGCCGTTTGCTCAATACCAACCCCTAGCTAGGACTTGAACAAAGGACGAACGCGGGATCGACAGGGCTTCAGGCCTTGCCCTTGTGCGAATTGATGTAGTCGATTGCCTGCTGCACCGTGGTGATCTTTTCGGCGTCTTCGTCCGGGATTTCCGTCTCGAATTCTTCCTCGAGCGCCATCACCAGTTCCACCGTGTCCAGCGAGTCGGCCCCCAAGTCATCGACGAACGAGGCGTCATTAGTCACTTCTTCTTCTTTCACACCCAACTGTTCGGCCACGATCTTTTTAACCTGCTGCTCAACAGTACTCATCGTTATGGTGTCCTCTCGGAATTGCTATTCATGCGGTTTTTTCAACCCCCGCGACCAGTGGCATCGACCGGGCGCGTATTTTATGTGAACGCGGCGACGGCGGCTACCTTCGCCGCATATTTGGTGGCAGCCCCTTCTCGTCAGCCTTGACAAAACACTGCAACTGAGGGCCCAAAAGCGCTCATGGCATGTACATGCCGCCGTTCACGTGCAACGTCTCGCCCGTGATATAGGCCCCGTCGGCGGAGCATAAAAACGCCACCGCGGCGGCAATATCCGCCGGCTGACCCAATCTTCCCAAGGGAATCTGGGCATTCAGCGCCGCATGCTGCGCCTCATTCAGCGCACGGGTCATGTCGGTATCGATGAACCCCGGAGCAATTGCATTGGCTGTGATTCCGCGCGAGCCCACCTCCCTGGCCAGCGATTTGGTGAAACCGATGATGCCCGCCTTGGCGGCGGCGTAGTTGGCCTGGCCGGGATTGCCTGTCAGCCCGACCACGGAGGTGATACTGACGATGCGGCCATGACGCGCCTTCATCATGCCGCGCAGTACCGCTTTGGACAGCCGGAAAACGGAGGCTAGATTGGTCTGCATCACGGCGTCCCAATCATCCTGTTTCATACGCAGCAACAGGGTGTCGCGGGTGATTCCCGCATTGTTGCAAAGAATGCCGACGGCGCCCTCCTTGCCCTCGATGTCCGAGATCAGCGCATCGATCGACTCTTGGCTGGTCACGTTGAGCACGGCGCCGCGGCCGCCGCGGCCGCTCAAGTTTTCCGTGATCCGGGCGGCCCCCTCGGCCGTGGTGGCCGTGCCGATCACCCGCGCGCCATCCGCCGCCAAACGATCGGCAATCGCCGCGCCAATACCGCGCGAGGCACCGCTTACCAAGGCAACGTCACCGTTCAACATAGCTCAAGCCACTCCGGCCAGCGCGTCATCGAAAGCCTGCGGATCATCCAGCGCCAGCATTTTAAGATCCCGGTTTTTGTCCACGCGCCGATTCAGTGCCGTCAACACTTTGCCGGGACCGCACTCGAAAATCTGAGTCGCGCCCGCCGCTATCATGGTGCGCACCGTCGCCGCCCAATACACCGGCGTCGGCAGCTGTTTCACCAAACCTTCGCGAATATCCTTCGCGCTCGTGTGGATCTTGCAATCCACGCCGTAAACCTTCACCCCGGAATGCTCCGCCACGGGCGTGCTTTCCAGCCGAGTTCGCAGCTTTTCGGCCGCGGGCCGCATGAGCGAGCTGTGCGCGGGAACGCTCATGGGCAGCGCCATCGCACGGCGCGCGCCTTTCGCCGTGGCGATCTCGATGGCGCGTGCCACTGCCGTCGCGAGTCCCGCGATCACGACCTGACCCGGTGCGTTGAAATTTACCGCTTCAACGACCTCGCCTTGCGCTGCCTCCTGGCAAGCCGCTTCAACATCGGCATCTTCGAGCCCCAGTATGGCGGCGATGCCGCCTTCGCCGCTCGGCACGGCCTCTTGCATCAGCTCGCCCCGATACCTCACCAAGTCCACCGCGTTCCTGAATTCCAGATACTCGGCGGCCACCAGCGCGCTCCATTCCCCGAGACTGTGCCCGGCCATCATCTTCGGCACCGCCCCGCCGCGTTCGCGCCACAGCCGATAGGTGGCGACGCCCGCAGTCAACATGGCAGGCTGAGTACACTCGGTGGAATTCAGCAGCTCCGCCGGTCCTTCCTGACAGCGCTGCCAAAGATCGTATCCCAGAACGGCGCTCGCCTCGGCAAAAGTAGCCGTGATCACGGGAGAAACGCGCGCCAATGCACTCATCATGCCGATGGATTGAGAAGCCTGGCCGGGAAACACAAAGGCGAGCGACATGAATTTCTTATCCTTAAACCCTAGCGCGCCCGCGAATTATAGCGGCCCGCCATGACAGTGCGGCGCCTACCGTAAGTCCGCAGGCCGCCCCATACAAGTGGGCGTCAACGACGACCAATGGGGCCGGATGTCCGCCCCACTGCTCCCACGCCAATTTGCCGCACAACCCCAAGAGCAGTATCCATCGATCCCAGGCGCGAGTTGCCAGATGGCTGGCCGTCCCGGCACCCATGACCGAGTGCAGCACGCCGGAGGCGCCCACATACCAGGCAACGTGCGGACTCAGCCACCACAGGCCCGAGCTGATCGCCAACGCGCCGCTGAAGACGATCGCGCACCACTCCTCCGCCGCGTAATCCTGGGCAAATAGCGACCACATCAGCACCAGGCCCAGCCCATTGAGAATCAGGTGGTGAGCATCGAGATGCACGATGTGGGCGGTAAGCAACCGCCACCAGCCTCCGGCTGCAATAGCGCTGCGATCATAGCGCAACAATGCGCTCACGCTGTCGCCAAGACCCAACACGGCGCCCAACAGCAGCAAAATCAAAAGCAACCAAATCCATCGGCCGCGATCCCACTGTAGTGCCGCGGCGATCGGCGCGAAGCGGTTTGCGGCCTTACGCGGCATCGATGTTCTCTATTTTGCTATTATCCGTCGAATTATCGAGGTCACTATGCGTCATCGCCAAAGCGGTTTTACCCTTATTGAGATCATGGTCGTCGTGGTCATTCTGGCAGTGCTCGGCGCACTCGTGGTGCCAAATATCTTGGGCAAAGTTGATACGGCGCGCATTACGGCTGCGAAAACGGATATCCGCTCGATCGGCACGGCCTTGGATCTTTACCGCCTCGATAACTTCAAATACCCGACGACCGAGCAAGGGTTGCAGGCGCTGGTCAAGCAGCCCGCGGACCCGACCATCACCAACTATCCGGCCAACGGCTACCTGAAAACCGTCCCGAAGGATCCATGGGGCAATCCCTACTTGTACACGAGCCCCGGTGCCGATGGGCGCGAATACGACATCATCTCGTATGGGCGCGACGGCAAGCCCGGCGGCGAGGGACCGGACGCGGACATTGCCAGCTATTCGCTCGACCAAAAATAAGCCCAGCTAAGGCGATGGCCGGCCATGCGCAGCAAGGGCTTCACTCTCGTCGAAATCCTGGTGGTGCTGTTGATCATCGCCGTGATCATTTCTCTTGCCGTGTTGTCGGTGAGCTCGACCGGGCGTGACAGCCAGCTCGATGAGGAGAGCCGCCGCATCGAGGGGTTGGTCGGGCTGCTGCATGAGCGCGCCCTGTTGGAAGGCCGCGACTTCGGTCTGCGCATCGAGCCTGCGGCCTACGAATTCGTCGTATACGATCCGCGCCGTGACCGCTGGATGATGCTCGACCAGGAGCGCGAATTCCGGCATCGCGAATTGCCCAAGGGCATCAGCTTTCAGCTGCAGCTCGACTCCCAGACCGTGGTCATCAAAGCCATTGACCGCAACCTCTCCAGCGGCCAGCAGCCCAATCCCCAAGTTGCCATCGCCGCCAGCGGCGAAGGCACGCCATTCCGTCTGATCTTGCTGCGCGATGCCACACAGGCCAAAGCCGCGGTCGATGGAGATGCGCTCGGCAAGGTTTCGCGGCAAGGCTCGAACAAAGTGGAAAAGCGCAGTTGATGCAGCTCCGTCAAGTTCGCGGCTTTACGCTGGTCGAGGTGCTGGTCGCGCTCGTGGTGGTGGCGCTCGGCTTGACCGCGCTGATGGTCGCGGTCAACGGCACCGCGCGCACCAGCGGCTTGCTGCGCGACAAGACTCTGGCGCAGTGGATTGCGCTCAATCGCCTTTCGGAGGTGCGCCTCAACGTCGTCAAATTCGGTCAAAACACCGATACCGGAGAGCTCAATTTCGCCAGCCGTAAATGGCACTACGATACGCGCTACTTCGACACCAGCATCGCCAGCATGAAGCGTGTGGTGGTGCGCGTTTATCTGGGCGATGCCAAGACCAAGGGCAATCCCATCGCGCAGGCCGTCGGTTTTCTCGGCGGCTCCTTGACTCCTGCGGGATCCACCACTGCGGATTGGACTCAAGGCGTCCTCACCGCCCCGGCCGCGGGCACACCCAACACCGGCACGCCCAACACAGGCACGCCTCTGCCCGGCACGTCTCCGCCCGGCTCGTCTCCGCCCGGCGCACCGATTAAACCGACACCGCCGGTTCAGCCCTCGCCCACGCCGCCATCCAACACCCCGCCCAACCAATGAGCGCGCGATCCAAGAATTTGCGCCACCGCGCCGCGGGTTTCACCCTGGTCGAGATCCTGGTGGCGTTGCTGATTCTAGGGATCATGGCGGCGCTCGGTTATTCGACCTACCGAGCGGCACGGATCTCGGCGGAGCGCACCGAGGATTCGCTGAAACGCTCCCGCGAAATTGAATTCGGCATGCGCATCATGGTTGCGGACTTTGCGCAAATGGTGCCGCGGCCGGTGCGCGATATTTTGGGACAAGGCAGGCTTCCCGCGCTGCGCGGCACGCCGGGCGCCGGCAGCGTGACCGCCACGTCGGCGAGCCTCGGCGCCAATTCCAGCGCCGGCGCGAGTTCCAGCTCCGGCCTGAGCTTCAATTCAGGCACCAGTTCAGGGTCCACCCCGAGCCCTGGAATGAGTTTCAATTCCAGCTCGAACTTCGGCGCGACAACCGATCCCAGCGCGGCTTCTATGGTCGACCTGACGCGCGCCGGCTGGTCGAACACCGCCGGCCAGCAACGCAGCACCTTGCAGCGGGTTTCTTATGCCCTGGTCGGCGATGTGCTCAAGCGCAGCTATCAAATCAACTTGGACACCGTGCAGGGAAATAAACCGGTCGTGCAGGACCTGCTCACCGGCGTGGTGGGAGTGCAGCTGCGCTATCTGGATGGCAATCAAGCGTGGCAAAACCAATGGCCGGAAGGGGCTGCCATTCAAAACGGCTCGACTGCCGATTTGCAATCGCGGCCCGTGGCAGTCGAGATCATCGTGCAATTCAAGGATTGGGGAGCGATACGCCGCCTCGTCGAGGTGTCGGGTTGAAGGCCTTCACTGGAGGGCGACACCGCCAGCGTGGCGTCGCGCTCCTCATCGCGCTCATCTTGGTCGCGCTCGCGACTGTCTTGGCGACGAAATTGAGCTTCGACGGTTTTCTCGAACTGCGGCGTACCACCGGCATGATGGCCGCGGAGCAAGCGCTGCATTTCGGCCTGGGCGCGGAAGCCCTGGCGGCGGACGTGCTCATTCAGGATGCGCAAATGAACGCGCAGTTCACCACACTGGCGGGTCCTTGGGCGCAAACGACCCAGCCCTTCCCCATTACGCCGGACAACAATCCGGAGGGCGAGCCCATCGGTGCCATGCAGGGTTCCTTGGAGGACATGCAGGGGCGTTTCAATCTCAATAGTCTCGCGCGCTTGGGTCCCGATGGGGTCACCGAAGATCCCTTGCCGCTGCAGCAATTCCAGCGCCTGCTGGCCTCGGTCGGCGTGGAACCGAAATGGGCTGGATTGGCGCGCGATTGGCTCGATCAAGACGACCTCGTGGGCAATCCGGACGGCGCCGAGGATGCGGTCTATACCTCGCAAACGCCGCCCTACCGCACGGGAAACTGGCCCATGATGTCGCCCAGCGAACTGATGAACCTGCCGGGATTCGGCGCCGATCGCTATCGCAAGATCGCGCCCTATGTGACCGCATTACCCAACGCCAATACCACGATAAATCTTTGCACGGCGCCGGCGCTCGTGCTCGAGAGTTTGGTCGAAGGCTTGAACGGCGAGTGGTCGAACAATCCGGCGGTGCTCACGAGCAGCCGCAAGGCCGGCTGCTTCCCCGACGTACAGACCTTCACCAATGTGGCGACGAGTTTTGCGGGACCGACCGCCATGGCAAAAAAGGGCAATCCCATCGATACGAAAAGCCAATACTTCCTGCTCACCACGCGGGTGACGCTTGGCACTACGGAGTTCACCTTGTACAGTCTTTTGTTCCGCGGCGGCCAGAAGGTCACGCCGCTGCTGCGCTCATTTGGGACGCCTTGAACTCCATGCCGCAATCATTGCTATTACGCCTTCCCCCGCCCGGCCAAGAAGACACCGAGTGGCTCATTCTGGATGAGGCCGGCGCGCCGACGCCGACCCGCCAGCGCGGCTCCTTGAGCCTTGCGGCGGCGGTATGGCGGGCCGGAAGAGTCGTGGTGCTTGCCCCGGCGACCCAGATTTTATTGGCGGAGCCGGAACTGCCTCCGGGCGGCGGAACGAAGCTGGCGCGAGCGGTGCCATTCGCACTCGAGGAGCAGTTGACGGAGGACGTGGATCAATTGAGCTTCGCGATCGGCCACCGCCGCAGCAATGGCCGCACCGCGGTGGCCGTGGTGTCGCGCTCCGTGCTGCAGGGCTGGATTGCCGACTTGAGCGCCGCGGGACTGGATCCGCAGTCGATTTATGCGGATATCTCAGCTATGCCCGAGAATCCCGGTCAGACCGTTTTATGGCTCGAGCACGAGCGGCTCGCCGTGCGGCGGCCGGGGGCGATTCCCTTCGCCGTGGAACTCTCGCCGGTCAAGGAGGCGCTGGTCGTTGCCGGCGTGATCGCCGATCCGCTCCAAGCTACCGAGGAACCCAAGCCCAAGGAAAGCGCGATTCTCTACCTCACGCAGGATGACTGGGCGCGAGTTCAGGGAGAATTCGAAGATCTGCTGGAACAGTTCGCCTCGCTCAAAGTTCAACTGCTGGCGGACGGTCCCCTGCCCTGGTTGGCTCGCGGGGTGAACGCGGCTGATGCGGTGAATCTGCTGCAGGGCGAGTTTTCGCGAACCGCTGATTACGGCGAGCGCTGGCAGAGGTGGCGCCTCGCGGCCGTGCTCGCCGGCGCATTGCTTCTGGTTCACATCGGCGCGCAAGCGCTGCAGATTCGCCAGGCCAAACATGAGTCGGCGGCGCTCGATGGCGAAATCTCGCAGGTATTTTCCTCGGCCATGCCGGGGGACACGCTATCCGATCCGCGCCGGCAAATGCAGACCAGGCTGGAGCGAATTCACAAGTCCGGCGCCGGACCACAATACTTTCTGCGCGCCTTGCAAACATTGAGTGGTGCGTTGGCAGTGACGCCAAAGACCACGATCAGTGCCTTGAGTTACCGCGAGAACGCGCTCGACATGACGGTCAATGCGCCCAGTCTCGCCGCGCTGTCGCAATTGACGCAATTCGTGGGTAAGGAGGGGCTTGCGGCTGAGATTCAGTCCTCGAATCCGGTGGCCGCCGGCGTCGAGGCGCATGTTCACGTTCACGATCAAGCCTCGCGGGCGCCGCGATGAACAAGCTGAGAGCCTGGTACGCGAGCCTGCAGCAGCGTGAACAGCGAGTGGTGGCCGCGGGTGCGGTGTTGTTGGGACTGATCATTCTGGTCGGCGGTATTCTCATGCCCTTGCAGTCAGCCGTATCGAGGGCCGTCAAGGGAAGTGAAACCCGGCGCGAGGACCTGGCGTGGATGCGCTTGAATGCGCCCGAGATCCGCGCGCGCGGCGGCGATCTTCCCGCGGATACCGGCGAGGCCCCTGTCGTGCTGGTCGATAGAATCGGACGCGAGGTCGGCCTTGCCGGTGCCCTGCGCGGCACACAGCCCAATGCCACGGGGGGCGTACGCGTACAACTGGAGGCCGC
>Ga0210406_10000873_pt1 | contig 39257 bp, 36 predicted proteins | sample IncBWC30MmetaG_FD_155454 | JGI IMG/M metagenome (GOLD analysis project Ga0210406, IMG submission 155454) | Forest soil microbial communities from Barre Woods Harvard Forest LTER site, Petersham, Massachusetts, United States - Inc-BW-C-30-M | ecosystem: Environmental > Terrestrial > Soil >... | reverse complement strand
CCGGCGAAGCGGTCCGCGGGCTCAATCTCCATCGCCTTGGCAACGATGTCGCTCAGTGGCTTGGGAATGGCTGGATCCACCTCGCAAAGTGGCTTGGCTTTCTCTTGCATGCGCTTCCACAGGGTCGCCAGCGGAGTTTCGGAGTAGAACGGCGATTGACCCGTAACGATTTCATAGAAGATGACGCCGAGCGAAAAGAGGTCGGAGCGCTCGTTGAGCTTTTCTCCTTTGCCTTGTTCCGGCGACATGTACTCGGGCGTGCCGATCAGCGCCCCGGTCTGCGTCATGCCTGGCAGATACGCGGAACGAGCGATTCCAAAATCCATAACATAGGCGCGTCCGTTTGGGTCCAGCATGATGTTTTGCGGCTTCAGATCGCGATGCACCACGCCTTCGCCATGAGCGACTTCCAAAGCGCGGCAGATTTGAAGAATGATACGGGCGGCCTCGTTGGGGGGTAATTTGCCCTTTTCTTTGAGGACAGTACGGAGATCCTGCCCCTCTAGATACTCCATCGTGATGAATTTAAAGCCGTCAGCTTGGCCTAAGTCGAAAGTCCTTACGACGTTCCGGTGTGTGATCTGACGAGCAAGAATAAGTTCCTGCTTGAACCGGCTGAGCATTTCGGGATTTGTGGTTAGTTCAGGACGAATGACTTTGAGGGCAACCAGGCGATCCAATTCAGTGTCCCGCGCTTTGTAAACGGCTCCCATTCCGCCTTGGCCGAGGATCGCGAGAATTTCGTAGCGCTCGCCAAGAACTGTGCCCGGTTCAAGTTCCCCTTGAGAACTAAGGGGGATCTTAGTGCCGTTAACTGGAGCGGTCCAATCTCCAGGAGTCGACGGCGTCTTGGTGGCGACAAATGTCTCAGGAGGTTCTGATTGCTTTGCGGATTGCTCGGGTCGCTGGAGGCGCTCCTGCCCTATAAAGGTCGCTTCGGAGCGGGGCAGAGGCTTCCCGCACGCATTACAATCCGTTGCTGTCGGCGAATTTTCTTTGTTGCAGTAAGGACATCGCATAGCAGAACTGAGTTCTTCTTACGCTCCCCTTTGATCTTTTGGATCTTCTTAGATTTAGGCACCCGCTCTGCCTATCTTAATCCACTAACGGCTTCGACTGGTGTCTTTCCTGGATGCCAGCCTTTGGTCGCGGCTGCCACTACGGCAGCAGCCTTGGGACCACAATCTTTATGGAAGTTGGGTGAAGATTTTGCAGGTTGAAGTCGCTTACTGTTCCGCAGTGGTCGCAACGCAGTCTCATTGTTCCTACAGGCAACTCCTCTTCAGCTCTCATCCCATCGATCCTGAGAACATATCTCACGTCTCGATAACCGACCATGCCGCTGCATCTCGTACATTTCGTGGCCCAATACATCTTGTCGGCCATTTGAACCTCGCGGGCCGAAAGACAAGCGGGACAGGACAAGGATATGTTCGGCACCAACCGGGATGAGAATACCCCCGCTAGTCTGGTCGGTGGTTGCAAGCCACAGCGTTAAGGGCAGTGTGTTCTTTTCAAATGTACTTGTACAGCAATTTCGGATACGTTTGGCTTAATTGCATGGGTTGTGTACCTGGCGCATTTTGCAGCACGCCAAGAGCCTCAGAAGGCGGGAGTCCGTTGGCGAAACGCCAACTACCTGGATGCGGAGTGATGTTGCGCTTTTGGGGGATGGGCGACTCCATGATTGGTACCGTGATATTCATGGCGTTTGCTCTTAACTGACTTGTATTGCTTCCTTCGACCAAAGTGGGGCCAATCGCTCGCATGAGCGGAAACTGCCGCGAAACCCAGCAAGACCAGCAAGAATAAGACCGAAAGTCGAAAACGTTTCATGAGAACTCCATGGTAATTCGGCAGCCAGTATTTAGTGTCGCTACTGAGCACGCCATGGTGAGGGGTGCAATTGTCGTGCCAACTCGCGGTAATGCTCTAGCCCCCTCAGCCATATAGAGTTGTTTATTCGCAACACACTTTTTTGCCCGAGACCGGGCGGACGTGTGGTCTCGAACTGGCACAGGTCCAATCCGAGTTGAGGAGTAATGACATTGGCATTCGATGTGCCCTATAACTTAGAGAAATTGAAGCGAATCGACCCAGTGCGTCTCCTGGTGTAGACGCGGATAGCTGATGACAGCTTTCTTAACAGATATGGGTGATGGGCCGTTGATGGTACGAGCAAGTGGGAGAATTACAGAACACGCTGCCGGGAGAGCTTGTCCACTTCGAGAACGTAAATCCGAGATTGGCCGTCGCTGCCAAGGTAACGGTCGCATTTGCATTAACGAAAACTCCCGAGGCCGGCGCGACAACTCCCCCATTGGGTGGTGAAACGACCACCGTCACCTTGAATTGTTTTTTGTAATTGACTGTGCTGGTTGTGGAAAATGTCTTGACCAGGACATTGTGAATAATGTCTCCACAACAGTTTGGTACGGTGAATCCGTTGTCGCTAAACGAATAAACGTACTGCGTCCCCGTACCAATTGCTATCGTTGGTTTCACATCGAGCTGGGAGAAGCGTCCGAGAGCCGAATTGTATGTGCATGGTGTCGCGGGGCAAGTAAGGTATTCGGAAATAATGCCACCAGGTGGAAATTGGCATCGACGTCCACAGATAGACCCGTCGGGATGGTGTCCACGGTGACAGTAACATCTGGGCCCGTCGTCTGGTTGACGAGCATTGCAACGGTATCGGTCACGGTAGCATCCTGACCGCTGTTCGCTGCCACGATCTCCGGTCTGCCGTCGGCAACAAGATCGGTAACAAAAATGGTCAGGGGCCGCAAAGAAATCTCCAATGGCGACGGCGCCTCCCAGCGATGGCCAATATTGGAATGCGCTCTGGAAAGTTCCATCACCGTTGCCCACAAACACTGCCAGGCCGTCACGCGATGTGGCCACTAGAAAGGTTGCGCGCTGCCACTCCCACCATGGTGCAGCAGATTTGGGTGGATAAGAGGCCAGGCACCAGTGGCGATTGAAGCGTCCCTCCTGACTGCCCTAGCTCCTGGCCGCCGCGTTGCACGACTGAGGGTCGGCGCGGCGATCCGGTGAAGTGCACGGGGCGCGGTTTACAGGCAGGCTGTTTTTCTCTACTACGCCTTCGCCTTCATCAACAACAAAAGCAGCCCAGCAAGACCCGCGCCGCCGACCATGAACAGGCTGGATGGTTCCGGCGTAACGATCAAGCTCGAACTCCACGGGGTCACGGAGGACAGGTGCCCCTTAGCGTCTTCCGTAAATGCCATGAAGATCGTGCCCAGCGGCTCGCTTGGCAGCGAGATGTACTCTCCGCTGAAGAGCCACGAGCCCTCGGAAATGTCGGTCACATTAAAACTTAATGCCGAGATACCTGTACCAGAACCGGATTCCTGGCTGATGGCACTATGCAGATTCGGATATTTGCAATTGTTGCCGCAGTCCACAGGTGGTGCGAGGAGCGACCACAAGGTCGTCTTGTTGTCATTCCAATTCCCCGATTTGTCCGTTAACGGAGTCAGAACTGCCAGAAACAGCTGTTGCCCAATCAACCCGGGGTTTCCGCCGCTCAATGTCGCGCTCGTTGTTCCCGAGGAAACCGCAATCACGCTGCCCGTGCTGCAGTTCGACCCTATTGCACACAGATGAATGTCATCCGCCTTCGCCGCCAGCGCGAACACAAAACACAGCGCGACTAGCAGAGCCCCACCCTTAAGAATATTCTTCATGCGTATCTCCTACCGTCAGATCTCCCCAGTTCGAAAGCCGTCCACGCGGCAAACTTTCGTCCGTATTCAAGCACCTTCAGTGCCATTCAATCCTCCCCCATTTTCATCCTGGAGAATTCAAAGCAGGTGGGATGACTGCCCGGCGCACTGAGGTCTGGGCTGCCTTCGAGCGAGATGCCGTACCAACCTCTTCACGTTATGGGCTGCTATCAGTGGAATGGCAACAAATGTGCCGAGCAATAGAAGGAGGAGCAAGGGACTGCATCTGCCTACCAGGCACCTTGTGGTTCCCTGACCATTATATGACTGGCTTTATGACGGAGATCAATCAGGTACCTCTAACGACGCCGCATCGAGTTGAAGGCACAGGAATTCGCAAAGGATTGCTGGAGGACTTAGCTCTGAAAGTTCTCTATCTCCATGGGGAGATGTCACTTATTCAGCTGTCAGAACTCACGTGCTTGAGCTTGGGAGTCGTCGAGGAGATCTTTCACTTTTTCCGTCAAGAGAGGCTATGCGAGGTAAAAGGGATGACCGGAGGTACCCATCGGATCGCGGCGAGCCAAGAAGGTCGTCAAAGGGCCGTGGGTCTTCTGTCACTGAATCAGTACGCCGGCCCAGCCCCGGTGTCTTTGCTTGATTACATTACGCGTGTTCGCATGCAGAGTGTGAAGAAAAACCGCATCGGTCCCCAAAATGTTCGAAAAGCGCTTGGTGATCTAGTTTTGTCTGACGAACTCTTGCTCAGGATCGGAACTGCTGCAGTCTCAGGGACCTCGATGTTCCTCTATGGGCCTCCGGGTACTGGTAAAACCAGCATTGCGACACGCCTTCCATCGATTTACAACGACATGATCTGGGTGCCGTATGCAATCGAAGTGGACGACCAGATTATTACGGTGTTCGACCCCGGCATTCATCAGAGACACACTCACCATGAACTACAGGATGCGGACAAACGTTGGGTTCTTTGCAGCCGACCATGCGTCGTAACCGGGGGTGAGCTTACGCTCGAGATGCTGGAGGTGCAGTACAACCCGATTAGCCGATACTCCTCTGCACCGGCGCAAATGAAAGCCAACAACGGAGTCCTGATTCTCGATGATTTTGGGCGGCAGCGCGCTAGACCACAAGAACTCCTTAATCGCTGGATGACGGCGCTCGATCGCCGCATTGAATATCTGACCTTACCTGGGGGGCGTAAGTTTGAGATCCCCTTTGATCTTCTCGTCGTTTTCTCCACGAACACTGAGCCACTGCAATTGGGCGATGAAGCTTTTCTGAGGAGAATCCCAAACAAAATTCTGGTTCAGTACGCTACCGAGGACCAATTCAGGGAGATTTTCCTTCGAGAAGCAAGCGAAGGAACGCGAAGACTTAAAGTTGACCCCGACGTCCTCGACTTCCTGGTACGGCATTTGCGCGACGATCTAAAACAGTCGCTCAGTCAATGTTATGCCCGAGACATCTTGGACCAAATATTCTGGGCCGCAAGCTACCTTCATGCGAAGCCGGAATTCACGCGGGAACTTGCGCAGTGGGCTTGCAGCAATTACTTCTTCTCTGGCACCGAGAAGAAAGCCGAGTAGGATTACTGTTTTTCTGACGGAATTTCCAAATACCCGACAATCTGGTCACGTTGTATTTTTGTCGTCACCATCTTGAGTGGGGCGCTGTCCTTTGCAAGAACGAACACAACCACTTCGTTCAGGGCGCGATCCTTCAGTTCGGTGCATTTTTTCTCGAAGTACACACAAACGCTATAGTGCTGGGATTTCGGATCAGCGGACTTAAATTGCAGCGTGACCGGCCCAACTGGTAGACGATTATTGCCCCGGTCGAGTTCAAAGGACACGGCTTTGCGATGGGTTTGCGTCAGCAACTGGTTTACGGCCTCGCGAGTGGCATTAATTTCTTCCTGTTGCGTTCCTACAACTCCGACCACATCCGAGAGGCGATTCGTGGTGGCCTGCCATGCTTCCCGGTTCGCCGTGACTTCATTCACAATCGCGTTGGTGTCCGTCCGGGAAGGCGCCGGAGACGGCGAGACCGCGACTGCGGGCGCAGCCTGCTTGCTCCGTGCTGGAAGTGCACTCGCTGACGTAACGTTATAGACCATCTTCTTTGTGTTTGGGGCCGATGACGGAGCGATTGCTTGTTTTTGATCGGGCGCCGTGCTGGCTTCCGTCGGGGCCGGTTTGCGATGCTTCTCCAACTGGTCGAGTCGTCTTTGCATATCCACCAGCTGTTGCTGTAGGAGTTGAGTCTCTGAGTTAGCAGCCGCAACAGCATCACTCTTTTGGGTCTCAGCGTAGATCTTGTATCCCACAAAAGCCACGAAACTTATGGTTAAAAGAAATAGAATTGGAGATAACAAGCGAACGACGGATCGCTCCGGCGACGCATTAGTGGGAACAAAGACGCCTCGATCAAATTCGACTCCTGCCATGGGCCCTCCCCTGTTTGTTGTCAGTCTCTGCCTGTTCGTTCAAAAGAATCTTCAATGCAACGAAACGCGTGTCGGGTAACGCAGTTCCAATTTAATGTTTACCTCTCGTGTCTCTTTGGGAAGAAGCGCGACTTCGGCGCGGGCAGTCTCTGCGCGCTGGCCTCGCAATTCGATCCCGTATTTTCCGGGCGCAACAATTAGAAGGACTGGCGTGGTTCCCATCGACTTGCCATCGATCCACACTCGTGCCTCTCCCGGTGTCGAACGAATTAACAGTTTTCCTGCATCTTTTCCTGCTTTCGTCTCCAAGTCGTGTCGATTTATTTCTGGCGATGAGGTTATCGGGGCCGTTGGAAGATGACGTGACGCCGACGGCCCGTCGCTGGGCAAGGTCTTCGGCATGATCATCGGCTTTGGCGAGGCCGCAACTACGGAGGACACCGAAGCAGCGCTAGCGGCTTCAGTGGCAGCCTGCGCGAAAATCGGCAACGTAAAGATGGTGCTTAGCAGACACAGGCCAAATAGTTTCCGGAATGTCAGAACGGCAACTCGATCCGAGTAAGTCATAGCCTGATGCTCTCCCACAAACTGCTCAGGGATAATGGTCCGAACTGAGCGAGAGCAAACGGAAGTCCAAACTTGTTGCTATTTTCATCGAAATCCTGCGCTGGTCGCCCTCTAAATGTTCCAGTTGACGCAAGATTACCAGCATGCACGCAGATCAGTGTGCTCGTTGACCAAAAGCTGACAGAATGTCGCGTTTGGTGTATCCGATTGGAGACTCGCAGGGCCGCGCACCTAGGGTCCGGTGCTCATTTTTCACAAATCCCGCTTATCAAAATGTGGAACCGCTCGTGCTTCTAATGGGTCGATGGTTTGAGGGTTAATTGTGTCAGCTATTGACCTTTCGTTTTTGCAGAGCCGTATTGCGCGTAGTGAGGACCTCCCGGGAATGAACGGTGGACTCCGTAGGCAGAGTCGATGAATCTCCCCGGCGCAGCGTCGAAGGGCCCTCTGTTCGTCGCGAGCAATCTCTTGTTGCCCAGAGTATCTCCTTCCAAGGAAATGGACGGAATCGTAGCCCTAAGAGTGCCGGGGTTCCTCACGCCGGATAATTTCTATCGCTTTAACTGGATGGAATTGCTGTGGACGGCTCTATCGCGCTATCCGGAACATCTCGCAAACGCTTCTGCTGTTCTCTTCCGAGAAATTCCAGTGTGCCCTCGGAAATTTGCCGTCAGGGCCTTTGCGGCTTCGCTCTTGATTCACTTCTTGGCTTACGCGTGTTTTCCGCTTGTGGCCTACCGCTTCTTAAGTGTGGCATCGAGCCAGCCAGATCTCATTTCTCGCGACAACAACATCGTTTACTACCACCTGAAAAAACCAGATGTTCGCGGCCGAATCCCCAAGATTCTTGCACCTGGTCCAGGTTCCATTCCCGGCGCTGGAGCAGATCCTGAACGCGTTCCTGTGAAGGGCGCCACTAAGGCTCTCGCTGCTCTTTTCGCGGTTTCTCGTCCTCAAGTTCCCGACAATTCCCATCAAACGATCTTGCAGACGAATAGTCCCCCGGAGCTGCGAATCAAAACTGACCTGAAACTTCCGAATATGGTTTTGGCAAAACCATCTGTCCCCAAGGCACCGCTCCAATTCAATGCCAAGAATGTGAGGCCGGTTCAACCCGCGGAGCGGCATTCTTCCGATAGCGCCCCAGCGCTTGCAGTTTCAGACACGGTGAATCCGGTGACCGGTCTGCTTACTTCATCGAGATCAAACCCTCACCTCGCTGTTCCCATTGGCGCGGCCCGTGCCCCACTCATGCCATCTCCACATGGCGAGATGTTGGGCGATGCGACGGCACCACAGATCGAAGCGAATGGTGGAACGGGGGAAGGCTTGTTAATTCTCGGCACGAATCCCCAGGGCTCCGCCGAGACTGTCGCATTGCCAAAGGGCAATCGCTTCGGCGAGTTTTCGATTGCTCCGGGCGGCAACGGAACTGGATCGCCCGGCGGGCACGAAGTTGGTGAGCTCCATGGAGCTGGAACTGGTGGTGAAGGCTCCGGAGGGGACGGAAGTTCTGGAATAGGTCGAGGCGCGCACGGAGGAGGAGGAAGCGCGGGATCGCAGGGGACACTCAGTATGAGAGGTGTCGAAGGTGTTGATGGACGTCTGGGTGATCCAGGACCAGACCCGATCGCCAACATGGTCTACGCGCTGCCCTCTTCAATCGGTATCAGACACAACGCACTCGTTGTCTCCGCGGGACCGATGGGAGGCGGTGGATTGGATGTTTATGGGGCCTTACCATGCCGGAAAATCTATACAATTTTTTTGATTACGTCGGGAAAAAAATGGTCGCTGCAGTACTGCCAGAAATCTGAGCCGCTCCGTCAATCTGCAAATGCTGCGCAGTCGCCCGCTGTACACACCGATCTGCCCATGGTTCCACCGGAAGCGGAAGAAAAATTCGATTTCACGCGACTTCCCCTCCCGCCGGAAAAGGCGCACAAGATGATCGTGTTGCGCGGGGAAATTGGAGAAGACGGTAAGGTTGCAAACGTGGAGATTTATCGGGGATTGTCACCCGAGATGGATGCTGCGGCCCGGCGCGCCTTCAGCCAATGGAAATTCAAGCCCGCCATGCGGTCGGGCGAGCCCGTTAGTGTCCAAATCTTGCTGGGGATCCCTGCCGAAGGCCGGAAAGTTCCACCGGAAAATTAGCAGGTGGGGAATGCCGATACTAGTGAGTAATTGGAGCGAACCCCCCAAAATTGCCCTTGGTTGAATCGGGAGGGGAACAAAGAGAAAACGATTTCCCCTTGATGAGGAGTGAAGCCGTCCGTAGACGAACGCCGCCGAAGTGCTAACCGACACGATCTACAGACAATACACGACCTTTTAGGAATCCAGGCGCTCGGCCAGGAATGGTAGCGGGAGTGCTCCGGTAAGGGTAATGTCCCGCCCTGTTCTGGTCAGGCTTCTAGGACTGTCCTCGACTCGAGCCTTTTTCTGACACAGGGTTTAAGACCCGATGATTCCCCGCACGGGCAATCGGGACTCTCAAAAAAGTGAACACCCGCTGGCGAAGAATTCGCCAGAGGCATTTTCTTATACGGAAGTCCGGAGAGAACTTACGTGGAAAAGCCATTATTACAGGTTTCGTTTTTGAGTCATGACAACCTACTGGGAGAAGTTATTGGGCGCGCGTTAGGAGAAGGATTCGTCCTTCGCTGTTTCAGCAACCCGCTCCTAGCGCAAATGCAGGAAGTCCTGACCTGGTCAGACGTGATAATTGCCGATCTTCGTCCCACGAATCCGGAGAATGACGGCGAGCCACTTGGGTTCGTCGATCAAATTAATCGGGTTCCCGTGCACCCTCCGATCGTCGCTCTTTGTGACTGCGAGGACCGCGCACATATTCTTGCCGCCATCGAACGCGGCGCAAACGACAGTATTACCAATCCCCCAGACATTCTGGAACTGCGTCTGCTCCTGAGGCGTGCACATCGGTTTTTTGCGGCGGAGCGTGAACTTCGCCGACTGCGAACGGAACAAAATCACGGAAAGAAACTCCACGATTTACTTGGCACTTCACCTCCCATGCAGGAGTTGTTCAATTTGGCCGGGCGCATTGCTCCGTGTGACGTCAACGTGCTCATCACCGGAGAAACCGGAACTGGCAAGGAATTACTCGCACGTGCCATTCATCAGATGGGTTCTCGAACTGGCGGGCCACTTGTGGCATTTTCCTGTGCCAACTTGCCTGAGACTCTGGTTGAAGACGAACTCTTTGGCCATGAAAAAGGAGCTTTCACCGGTGCTTTTCTCAATCGACAAGGCCGAGTGGAAGCCGCCAATCATGGATCTCTTTTTCTCGACGAGGTCGGAGACCTTCCTCTTGGCCTACAGCCGAAATTACTCCGTGTGTTACAGGAAAGAAACTTTGAACGGCTGGGCAGCAACCGGACCATCAACGTAGACGTCCGTATTATCTCGGCCACGAATCACAATCTGGGCGACCTTGTGAAAGAAGGGAAGTTTCGCGAGGACCTTTACTACCGCTTGAATGTCGTGGAACTTCATCTGCCTCCCTTGCGGGAAAGGAGCGACGATATTCCGCTCCTCGCTCATCACTTCCTCCAGAAGTCGGCGCAACATTTTCGCAAACCCGTGCGTCGTTTTTCGCGTACGGTCCTAAGCGCTTTGGAACAGCACAACTGGCCGGGAAATGTACGAGAACTGGAGAACATCATCCAACGGGCCGTGGTTCTCTCCGAAGGATCCTCGATCGAACTCTCTAACCTTCCCGTAGCTCTTCGCACCGGAGTGCAGGAACCAGTGGCGGGTGTGGAAAGTCTTTCTGGAGGAAGGGTTTCGTCGTACGACGAGGAGATGAAGCGGTTCAAACGGAATCTTGTTGTGCGCACCTTGCGCGAGTGCGGTTGGAGAAAAGCCGAAAGTGCCCGGGCGCTTGGCGTGGCTCGTGGATATCTTCATCGCCTGATAAACCAACTCGACATCCAGGAAGAAGAGTTGGGACCGGTGATGTGAATCAAGTTTCTGAAAGGGTATGAAAGGATGATGGGTCAGGCCGATATCGATGCAGAGACCTCATTTGCGGTGGATTTCTGCGTCCCCTTTCTCGTCAGTGCCCAGAATGATGATGGGGGCTGGGGATTCCACCCTGATACGGAGAGCCGCGTTGAGCCCACCTGTTGGGCGCTCCGAGCGCTGACAAATGTTCTAGTGACGGTTTCCCCGGAATGTATTCGTCGCGGTCGGCAGTTTCTGCGCGGTGGCCAGCTACCGGATGGATCATGGCCAGCATCGCGCGGAGCAACCACAGGAAGTTGGGTGACCTCTTTAGCTTGCAGCGTTCTTTCCGACTTGTCTGAATCATCTGCTGCGGTCACCTCGGGGCTCAAATGGTTGTGCGACGACTATCCTCGCGACAGTAGTCTCTGGAGACGAATTATCGGTCGCTTCCGTTCTGGCCCTCCACTTGCCGAACATGACGACTCTTTCCGAGGCTGGGGATGGACGCCCCGCACAAGCAGTTGGGTAGAGCCTACTTCATTTGCGATTCTTGCACTGCGCGAGCGTCCAGAAGAGTGGAGGCCAGCCACTGCTTCCCAGCGTTGCGAACTGGCCGTAAGTTTACTATACGATCGAATGTGTCCCGGTGGAGGCTGGAATTGCGGCAACCCGCGAGTGTACGGAGTTGCCGGCGAACCACTTGTACTCTCAACTGCATGGGCGCTGCTTGCGGTCCATGACCTTCCTGCGCACGGCAGCAAATTGGCAAGCCTCGAGTGGCTCAAGCGAAGCTATGGAAGCATTCAAAGTCCCGCCTCTTTGTCAGTAGCCCGTATCGTGCTGGAAGCTTACGGGATCGAATTGCCCAATGCGAACCAGGAACTGCCAGAACTTTTTGATGCGCAAGAATTTCTACGAACCACTGTGGTTGTTTCGTGGACTGCACTCGCACTGAGCCCGAAACGTATTTGGTTCGCCCCTCAGGAGCCCTCTGCATGAATCAGCGGAATAGCCAACTGATTCCTTCTTTCCAGCGGCCCGATTCTCGCGTGCTCATTCGCCGGGCTATGGGATACCAGCAGGAATTGGCTTCGGTCATTCTAGAAAGTCTCAAGGAATTTCATCTCCCCGTTCGCGGAAAGACTGTCTTGTTGAAACCAAATCTAGTCGGTCTTGATCCGCTTGGTGCGATGAACACACATCCTGCGGTGATCGCTGCGACCCGAGAGAGTTTTCTCCGACTAGGGGCGACGGAAGTGTTTATTGGAGACGGCCCGGCAATGGATCGTGACACCGAAGCTATTCTTGAGTCTGTGAAAATGAGGGACTACCTGGGTCCCATAGGCGGACTTTTCCGTGATCTAAATATCGATGATGTTGAGCGTGTGTCGTTGCCGACCCGAGCCTCAAGATTAAAGGAACTCTACTTGCCCAAAACGGTACTCGGCGTCGATTTTTTGGTTTCTATGGCGAAACTCAAAACTCATCATTGGGCGGGTGTAACTCTCTCTTTAAAAAACATGTTTGGGGTTGTTCCCGGAGCTTGCTACGGCTGGCCAAAGAATCTACTGCACTGGGCCGGCATTGACCGTTCGATTCTAGACATTAATGCAGTCGCCAAACCAGATTTCGCAATCATTGACGGAATCGTTGGCATGGAGGGAAACGGTCCAATCCAAGGAACGCCAAAGGCTGCGGGAGTGCTCATTTTGGGTAACGATCCGGTCGCTGTAGATGCAACGGGTTGCAGAGTCATGGGACTCATGCCGGAGAAGATCCGCTATCTCTCTCGGGCGGGAACCCTTCTCGGTCATATTGATTCTCTTAAGATCCAACAACTTGGAGAGAGCATTGCCAGTTCATTGACCCCCTTTGCGGTGCTCCCTGAATTTCAGAAATTGGTAGCTCAGGAGGCGACTTTTGGAATGTAAAGTGCTGCCAGACTCCTGGAGGAATGCCTCCAGAATCGCAGGTGTACCCTGATGAGGACGCTACGGAATGAGTTCGCAACCTGTCTGTCACGCCGGCGTAATAGCGAGCGTGGCGTTGAAGTGGTGGAGATGGCTTTTATACTGCCAGTCCTGATGATGCTATTGCTTGGCATTTTTTATTTTGGCCGGGGTTACAATGTTTACGAAACAATGACGAGGGCAGCGCGTGAGGGCGCACGTGCGGCGGTCGCGCCAGCATGCTCGGCCTGCTCCGGAGGAGGGCAACTGCCAAGCATGGCCACGGTAGCCTCGGTGGTTCAGGCATCGCTGGTGGCTTCGAGTTTGGATCCGACCCAAGTAGCATGCGGGACGTGCCCTGGCACCTGCAATGGCTCCGCTCCGACGATCTGCTATCAAAATAACGTGGTGCTGAACCCGTCCACAACACCACCTGAGTACGGTGTCATCGTCAGCTTTACCTATCCCTATCAAATGGCGATCCCCTTTATCAATTCCAATCAGAATCTTACCCTTTCGACTAGTGTCCAGATGAGGCAGGAGAACTAATGAGCTCGAAAAGCCTTTTTCGATCATTAATCCGTACGATCCTATCGCGACTTTCGGGTGACTGCCGCGGTTCGCAGCTCGTTGAGCTCGCGATCGGACTTCCGTTACTGGCCGTGATGGCCGTGGCGGTTGCGCAGTTTGGCGGAGCGTTCAATTTGAAGCAGATTATGAACAACGCTGCCCGCGAAGGCGCGAGAGTAGCGGTGAATGAATTTTCCGATTACGGAACCTTGCACGACAACTGCGCGAACGCTAGTTGCGTGTCGGCGGTAGCCGAATCCGTTTCGAAGTATTTACAGAATGCCGGCGTGCAACCGCAATGCACGTTTAGCAACACAACCGCCTGGTCGACGACCACTTTCTCAGGGACGTTTACATCTTCTGGGGGTGGCAGTTGCTCGCTGGCCTCTCTATCCGTTGAACGGAATGTGCCCGTCGGCATCGCTCCGGCGGTCACTAGCACCCGTGTGACGTTGACGTATCCTAACCGATACACGATGGGCACGCTGTTTTCCTTCCTGGTGCCCGGGAGCGCTGCAGATCTGCCAACCAGCCTAACAACCAACGCAATCATGCCAAACATAAACTAAAGGAGTCTGTGGGAGTTGCGAATTGCGGAGATGGTTGCAAGGAGAATGCTTACCATGGAAAAAAAGATGCGCGCGTTCGTATCACAACGCAGAGCCACCAAGAAACGGAACTCGGAACTTGGGGCGACCATAATTATGATTGCGTTCGGGCTGGCCATGATCTTGGGAATTGCGGCGCTAGCGATCGATCTGGGCTCGCTCTACCTCCAGAAGAGCGAAGCCCAGCGAGCTGCAGATGCCGGAGCGCTTGCAGGCGCGCAGGTTTTCGCAACTTCAGGATGCACGTTGGACGCGACTTGCTTGAGCGCAGCGGTGAAGGCCACCGCTACAACGAATGCCACCCAGGTAGCTCAACAGAACCTGGTCTTGGGGCAGACGCCTACGATTCCGGCTCCGGTGTTCAGCACCGGAGGCGGAAGTTCATACGATCCACTAATCACGGTAACAGCGTCAGCCCTGGCGAAAACCTTCTTTCTGCCGATTGCGGCGGGCGCGCAAATCTCCGCGACGGCAACTGCAGAAGCCTACAATCCTTCGGGATCGGGAACAACATCCGGCCCGACGTTTTGCAATAGCTGCCTGAAACCCTTCTTCGTGCCGAACTGCGATCCCAATCACGCAAGCCCTCTGAACACTAAGTGTCCAACGGGCACCGGTCAAGGGGGCGGTTTTCCGGCAGCCTTTTTCAACACCGACGGTACCCTCGCCAATGGAACGAACATCGTGGGTGAGACCTGGCAATTACACTTTCAACAAGTTCTGGGCAGCGGCAGTTACGTGCCAAGCCAGTGGCTAGAAGTAGCGTTAGATGCGGATGCCCCGTCCTGTACTGGCGGGATGACTGCCCAGGGCTGGGAAAATAACGTAACTCAGTGCTCAACGAAAGTAATCACGTGCGGAACTCAGCTTTGCACACTAAACGGCGGCAAAGTGGGACCAAATAATCATGCCGTGGGTGACTTAATCTCTTACGGCCACCATACAGCGAATAACACCAATGCCACGGATTCTATAACCTGCAGCAGTGGGGTGTGCACGATGACGGCGGGCTCACAGAATCCGTTCGCATCAAGCGGAAACCAAATCACCAGAAGCTCGGCGCTTGTGTCGGTTCCTGTGTATGACGGGACCATGCAGCCCGGGGGAGGCGTCGTGACGGTCGTGGGCTACATGCAGCTATTCATAACGAACATCAAACATCAGGGACAGGACGACATCGTAAACACGGTGATCGTGAGCGCTACGACCTGCGGCAATACGGGTGGGCCGGGGTGCAGCACAACCGGCGGTGGATCCGGTTCAGGAGGCACAGTGAGCGGCGGCGGCGCGTCTCTTATTCCCGTACGCCTGGTGCAGAACCCTTAAGTCCTGGACTTGCAGCTCTCTTTACTCTCCGCTTGCCCTTGAGCCAACCTGGGAGAGCGTCCAGCCCTGCATGCATTTTCCAGTGGCTGAACTCGCCGTCCCGGCCTGAAGGTTTCCCTGGGTTACACTCGTCCACAAACGGGCACCACCCGGCCACTTCCTGTCACCCAAGAATTGTTCCAGGACGCCCTCTGTCCTATAAGGTTATTTTTATCAAATATATAGAATGGCCATCTCTTCCCTTGAAGTGGCACCAAAGCTGCTTCCATTCTTATAGCGGGTGTGTGTATCCCGCCTCAGTGCCAAAGCTTGGAGCCTGGAGGCCCAGACCCGAATGAGCGATTGTGACATTCCCCTAGATTTGCGAAACACACTTGCGCAAATCCCTAACGAAAAGACCTTGCCCAACGATCTATCGGCGGCTTCGGCGGAGCCACATTTCGATAAAAAGTCTCGCCTCCTACTCGAACTGATCAAGTGGGTCTTCTCCTTCCCCGCGATGCTCGGGGCGATCCTGGTCGGGGCTGTGTTCGTTGTAAGTGGACGCACCTTCGTTGTGGACCCGGATGTTTGGTGGCACATCAAGGTAGGTAGAGACATTCTCGCAAGCCACCACTGGCCTACCACGGACCCTTATTCTTTCACGGTTGCTGGCCAACCTTGGATTGCCTACGAATGGTTCGCTGAAATCATCTGGGCTGTGGCGCATCGGGTCGGCGGACTGCGGGGTATGGATGTCTTGCTGGTTCTGCTAGGCAGCGCAGTCATGCTTGCTCTCTATTATTACGCTACTCTGCGTTGCCAAAACTCGAAGGCGGGCTTCATTGCCGTGGCCGCGCTATTTCCTCTGGCTAGTGTGTCGTTCTCTCTCCGCCCCCAAATGATTGGGTATCTCTTTCTGGTAATGACCCTCATCGCGATGGAACGATTTCGTCAGGGAATGTACAGAGCCGCGTGGTTTCTTCCTATCCTTTTCCTGCTCTGGGTGAATACACATGGCTCGTTTATTATTGGGCTCGGCGTGGTGTTCCTCTACTGGATCGCCGGTTGGAGGGATTTCCGTTTTGGTGGAATCGAGGCCCATGCGTGGAGCACCACTGACCGCGCTCGGCTGGGATTCGTTTTTCTACTCTGTTTAGCTGTGTTGCCATTGACGCCCTACGGAACTCAGCTCGCCGTCTACCCCTTTGATATGGCATTTGGGCAGCCGGTCAACGTTTCCAATATCTTGGAGTGGCAGTCCATGCCTTTTGGGATCGCTGCGGGGAAGATTTTCCTCGGACTTGTACTGCTGTTTTTTATTCTCCAGGTTGCTGTTCGATTTATCTGGCGCGTCGAGGAACTGGCTCTCTTTCTGTTTGGCATGACGATGGCCTGCCTTCATGTGCGATTCGTACTTCTCTTCGTGCCGTTTTTTGCTCCCTTGCTTGCTGCGATGCTCGCGCGTTGGGTGCCAGGTTACGATCGGACTAAAGATCGCTACTTAATCAACGGAGTTTTGATAGCGGCCATTGCGGCGGCTGTGGTTGCTTACTTTCCGTCTCAGACATCTCTGAAGCAAACCGTGGCAAAAACGTTTCCACTCGCGGCTCTGGAGTACCTTCACCAAAATTCCATTCCTGGGCCCTTGTTCGATACTTACGGTTTTGGCGGTTATCTGGTTTACACGGGTCAAAAAGTCTTTATTGATGGCCGTGGCGATGTGTACGAACATGGCGGCGTCTTGAGCGATTATGCGCACATTACCAACGTAAAGCCCGGTGTGCTTGCCGTTCTACGGGCTTATGGCATTCGCTCCTGCTTGCTTGGTCCGGATGAACCACTGGCGACGGTCCTGGCCGCCTCTCCGAACTGGCGGCGTGTTTTCGCGGACAACATCAGCGTGGTTTATGTGATTACTCAACCGGAGCTTCCAAAATCAAATGAATGAATCAGGTGTAGCGATTGCAGGGAGCGGTGGTGCGCGGCGACCGCCGCGGGATCTCGGATTTTCATCTGAAAATTCCGTGTCAGACGCTGGTATCTCAGGGACTGCGTGGAAGTCCTGGCGACTAACGGAAATGTTGAAAGGGGTTTTCTCATTTCCAGCGATGCTGGGCGCTCTCCTCGTGGGACGTGTATTCTCCGAAGCGCGTACCTTCCATGTTGATGCTGACCTCTGGTGGCATATCAAAACGGGTCAAGACATTCTCGCAACACATCATTGGCCTACTACTGATCCTTATTCTTTCACCGTTGCAGGAACCCCGTGGCTTTCTTACGAATGGTTAGGCGATGTCTGTCTAGGTGCAGTCGAGAATTATGGTGGACTGCAAGGCCTCCTTGCTCTGCTGATCGTTTTATCCAGTGTGACGATGCTTATGCTCTACTATTTAGCCGCCACGCGGTCCGGCAACTCCAAGGCGGCCTTCGTGGTCTCTTTCTTCCTCTGCTCGCTTGCCTTTGCTTCCTTCACGTTGCGCCCCCAAATGTTTGGTTATCTCTTCCTGGTTTTGACCTTAATCGCATTGGAGCATTTCCGGCAGGGAAGAGAACGAGGGATCTGGCTGCTGCCCTTGCTTCTCCTGGTGTGGATCAACATGCATGGATCGTGGGTAATTGGCTTGGGGCTGATATTTACCTACCTGATCTGCGGATTAAAAGGATTTAGCCTTGGTAGCATCGAAGCCAGTGCTTGGACCCCCCGTCAACGCAGAACTCTTGAATCTGTTTTCCTCCTCTGTATCATCGCCGTTACTGTTACGCCGTACGGCACCGAACTGCTCACCTATCCGTTCCAGGTGGCCTCTTCCGTCCCTTTGAGCCTAGCGAACATTGCGGAGTGGCTGCCCATGCCGTTCAATCTCGTTGGCGGAAAAATGTTCCTGGCGATGGTGCTTGGTTTCTTTCTTCTGCAGATGGCGGTTCGTCCGAAATTTCATTTGGCGGAAGTCCTTCTGCTTCTTACTGGAACTGCGATGGCTTGCCTGCATGTGCGATTTGTAATTCTCTTTGTGCCCTTCTTCGCCCCTGTTTTCACGGTTATCCTTGCGCGGTGGATGTCTCCGTATGAGAAGTCAAAGGACCAGTTTGTTCTGAATGGAGCAGTCATCACATTTGTGTTGATTTGCTTGATTCGATACTATCCATCTACCGCTGAACTGCAGCGCGTTATCGACCGCGAATTTCCCACCAGAGTAGTGTCCTACCTGAAACTGCATCCGGTCTCGGGACCGATGTACAACAACTACGGGTTTGGTGGCTATCTCATTTGGGCCAATCCAGAGAAGAAAGTGTTCATCGACGGTAGGAGCGAGATATATGAGGTCGATGGAGTGCTGGGCGATTATTTGAAGATAGCACAATTGAAACCCGCCACATTTTTCCTCCTCAAAGCATACCGAATTCAAGCTTGTCTGTTGGAGCGCGGCGAGCCCTTGGCCACGGTTCTCGCAGCCATGCCAGAGTGGCAGTCAGCTTACTCCGACGAACGCAGTGTTCTGTTTGTCAACCGGAACCAGGCTGCGGACTTGGCTCTTGCTTCCCCGGTTGATTCCCTGTCGAAGGAGAAATGAACATGCACATTCGAAGAGTTCCACGTCTCGGAGCAAAATGCGAACCGTCCTCCGTGCGCCCTATCGCCGTTATGACGATGCTCTCTGTAATCGTGCCCTGCATGAACGAAGAAGCCGTGATCTTCGAAACACATCAAAGATTGACGCAGGTCCTTGAAGGTGCCGGAATCTTTTTCGAGTTGCTCTATGTGGATGACGGAAGCACGGACACCACTCCTTCCATTCTACGCGTCCTGCAGCAGCGGGATTCGCGGGTCCGGGTCATCCGTTTTTCCCGCAATTTCGGACACCAGATCGCAATTACCGCCGGTCTAGAACACGCTAAGGGGGATGCGATGGTGATCATTGACGCCGATTTGCAGGATCCTCCGGAAGTGATCGCAAAATTTCTCAAGAAATGGGAGGAAGGAAACGATGTGGTTTACGGTGTCCGCGCAGAGCGCGACGGAGAGACTGCTTTCAAATTATGGACCGCCAAAATTTTCTACCGATTGATCAATCGATTGTCTGACACCAGAATCCCTCTGGATACTGGTGACTTCCGGCTTTTGGATCGAAAAGTTGTTGACGCGCTTTTGTCCATGCCAGAGAGGGACCGTTACATACGCGGCATGATCAGTTGGCTCGGCTTTTCCCAGTGTGCGGTCCCCTACCATCGGGACGCAAGAACCGCCGGCGTAACCAAATTCTCGATGTGGAGAATGTTGCACTTCGCTACCGATGGCGTGGTGTCCTTTTCCATTCTTCCGCTTCGTTTGGCGACTTGGGCGGGCTTCCTAGTCTCCGGCCTGGCGCTTCTCGGAATCTTCGCCGTTGTACTTGAGAAATACCTGCACACAACAGGTCTCGTGCGAGGCTGGTCCAGCACCGTGATCGCGGTTCTGTTCATGGGTGGAGTGCAGCTGGTTTGTCTCGGCATCATTGGCGAATACGTCGGACGTGCCTATGGCGAAGCCAAAAGCCGGCCGCTTTACGTTGTTCAGGAGCGAATCGGCTTTGAAGCCCAAAACTCGTCCACTCCCGCCGAAGTGCTTCCACGGACCGCCGCCGGCCAACGCCGAGCCCACAGTTTGCAGCAACGAGGAGAGTAACTTGGCTCACACACTTATCGAGGAACGCGAAGCTGCATTTCACGATGCGTGGGCTGCCGCCACATTCTTGGACGATGTGTTGGTCAAGGAATGCTTTGAAGCTCCCACCGCATTGGAGAATCGCTTCATTCTCACGAAGTTGGGTTCCCTGCGTGGTAAGAAGCTGCTTGATATTGGTGCCGGTCTTGGTGAATCGTCTGTATATTTCGCTTTGCAAGGTGCGCGGGTCACCACGGCCGATATCTCGCCTCTGATGGTAGAAACGGTTCTCAAACTCGGCCAGCGCTATGGCGTGGAATTGCAGGGTGTCGTCTCCAGTGTGGAGTGCCTGAACGTTCCCGAAGCGTTCTACGACATCGTTTACGTGGCCAACACGATTCATCACGTGCAGGACCGCGAATTACTTTTTTCCCTGATCCACCGTGCCCTAAAGCCGGGGGGTATGTTCTTTTCCTACGACCCGCTGGCCTACAACCCTGTAATTAACATCTACCGACGGATGGCCACCTCTGTTCGTACGCCCGATGAGGTGCCTCTTACAATTGCGGATCTCAAGTTGGCGCGAAAATACTTCACGAAGGTAGGCCACCGGGAGTTTTGGATTTCTACCCTGGCTCTTTTTGTTAAGTACTACCTGATCGATCGCGTCCACCCCAATCAAGAACGCTACTGGAAGAAAATTCTGCGTGAAAAGCCGGAAACTCTGCGGTGGTGGTTGCCATTGCGCACCCTGGATCAAGTGATTTCGAGTTTGCCACTAATTCGCTGGCTGGCCTGGAACGTCGTCATCTGGGGCGAGAAAGTCTGATGCGGTTCTGTATCCGGTCGGTTAGTGGTCCGGGCGAGGTAAATAGCCAAAAATGAACTTCCGTTTTTCTTCCTTTATCTCGACCAGGGAAGCGAACAACAAGAGTACGCTAGGCCTAGATCCACTCATCGCAATGAATCGCTGGACGTTTTGCGTTGCATCGCCATCCTGCTTGTCCTTGACTTTCATTATCCCTGTTACGGTCTCTGGAACAGGCTGGGTTGGATCGGAGTGGATCTATTTTTCGTACTCAGTGGTTTCCTAATTTCGGGCCTGCTCTTTCAGGAATACAAAAATACCGGCTCGATCAATCTTAAGCACTTTCTGATCCGCCTCGGCCTCAAAATATATCCTTCGTATTATTTGCTCATTGCCATGGCCGGAACTCTAGCGCTAACGCTCCATTCGCCAACGCTGCGGACTCAAACTTTCAGGAGCGCCGTGTTCGCGCAGGGCTCCACATGGTCCCTCGCCGTCGAGGAGCATTTTTACTTAATCCTGTCGCTCCTGCTGCTGTTGTTGATCGCCGTTCGGCGCACGGAAGACCCTTTCCGCGTGATTCCCGCTCTTTTTGTCATCCTAGTCGTAGTCTGCTTTGCGTTTCGTTGGTACACATTGCCGGCCACGATCGAGGCGCGGATGGCACACATGGAGGATGGACGGCCTTTTCGCAGGGGTTACCCTGGGTTATTTCTATCATTTTCGGCGTAGTTTATTTGACCGCTGTACTGGCCACTACGCCCTGCTGCTGGCGATTTTGTTTACGATCCCCGCCGTATTGCTCCCGCTGCGGAATCACTTGATTCAAACCTTTGGCTTGACCGGGCTCCTGTTCGGGTTCAGCTTTCTCGTAGCGCGGGCCGTGGTCAGAACACCGAAATCTCGGATCGGACAAATCGTTTCAAAAGCCGCAGCTATAAGGGGATCGGTCTTTATTCTTATTCCATCTATCTGTGGCATACCTTGCTGCTGTACCTCTTCATCGATCGTTCAGGGCCACCCGGTTCTGTTTTTCTGGCTGTATGTGGCGACATGTCTCGTTGGTGGGATTATCGTGTCTCACTTGGTTTAATTGCCTTATCTTGCAATGCGCGACAGAATGCTCCCAAGTGCCGCTCTTCCTCCCCGCGTGACGGTCGAAGGTTGCGAAATCAGCAAGCCAGATACACAGCATCCGCAATACGTTTCGCTGGCCAGCGCCACAACGTCGCGACAGCCATCCCTGGATTCAGGGGTGGATTGAACGGGAATGTGGAAAACTCCAAGCCGCGATCAATCTCCCGACAGCGCCGCCATGTGCGCAGGAGCAAATCGACCGTCTGCCGTGGTCTCGGGTAGAGCAAGAGAATTCACGCTTTTGTTCGGAGAGTGGATGGACACGAATTCTGTTGTCAAATTAACCGAGGTCTCTGCTCCACAAGTTGAGCAGAATAAGCGGGGCCCGCTCGCGTTCAGTTGGCACTCGACCGTCCGCCATTTGCACCTTGTTCCGGGAATAGTTTTGTTGCTCGCGCTCATTCCAGCTCTGAGAGCTGCAGAACTTCCAATCCGATTTGCTTGGAGAGATTACCTCGTCAGGTTCTGGATCGGGCTTGGGTCTTTTTCCATTCTTCTAACTGTATGTTTGTTTGTCTTGCAATGACCCAGAGAGTTATTCAAATGGCTTAATAAACCACCAAGCAAAGCATCGATGGCTAATCAGATTCGGGTCTTCTCTTGCTCGCTTTTCTCAATCTTGACCCCGGCGGCCTACCTTTTCATCGGCTTGATTGTTGCCATGGCTTATAACGATGTTATCGCTGCCCTGCGGTTTACCGGTTCCGCGGACGCCTTCTTGAATAAACTCGACTCCGGCATTCTTCTGGGACATACGGTTTCATCGCTCGCTCATGCTGCCGCAACACATTTCCCTTATCTCTTCAACTGGCTTGGACCAGTTTACGGAGCTTTGTTTCCATTGCTGGGTTCTTGCATGATCCTGCTCTCGCTGCATTCGAGTAGAACTCATTCGGTCCAATTTGTAGCTACGATCCTCACGGCTTACTACCTGGGATTGATTTTCTTTTATATCATCCCGGCTACCGGGCCTTATTACATCTGTTCTGGTCATGACCTGGTATTCCCAAAAAACCTCGGCGTATATGATGCCCAGGCAGCCTTTTCTGCGAAGCCACGCTCTGCGAGCCCATCAGAGCCTGAGAATAATCGGTCTCGACTACTATATTGCAGTCCCCTGTTTACATGTCGCACAGGCAATTATCGCACTCTGGTTCGTACGCCAGTGGAGGAGGATTGCGGGATTGTTTTTGGCCTACAATCTCCTTTTGCTTCCAACAGTTTTGCTTCTCGAGCAGCACTACGTTGTGGACATAATCGGCGGTTTCCTAGTTGCCGCCGCAGCAATCAGTATTGTAGAGAACATCCAGAAGCGCGGGGAAATTCAGAACCAGGAAATTTTCCCATGACCCCGCCGAGTCATCGCAATCAATCTCTCGACGTGCTTCGCTGCATCGCCGTCCTGCTTGTCCTTGGCTCTCATTATCCTTATTTCCGTCTCTGGGGCAGGCTGGGTTGGATTGGCGTGGATCTTTTTTTCGTACTCGGCGGCTTCCTGATCTCTGGCATGCTTTTTCAGGAGTACAACAGGACCGGCTCGATCAATTTTAAGCGCTTTTTGATCCGCCGCGGCCTCTAGATTTATCCTTCCTTTTACCTGCTTATCGTTATGGCGTTGGTTCTAGCTCAAGCGAGGCACTCGACAGTTTTGCGAACGCAGGGCTTGTCAGCGCGGTTTTCGCCCAAGGTTACTATTCTGGTACGCTCTGCACCGTCTTATCACACACTTGGTCTCTCGCCGTCGAAGAGCAATTTACTTGTTGCTTTCCCCGTTGTTGATGCTCTTTGTTGCTATTGGCCGCCGACGAGAACCGTTTCGCGATCTCCCTGTCTTGTTTCTTATGCTGTTCGTCGCATGCTTGGCGTTTCGCTGGTTGCGGTTGCCGCCTTCCGACGTCGCGCACATGACGCACATGAGGATTGACAGCCTGTTCGCCGGAGTAACCCTCGGCTATCTCTACCATTGTCGGCACGTCTGGTTTCGCAAATTGACTGGTCACTACGCGCTCGTTCTGGCATTTTTGCTATGTTTGCCAGCTGCATTTCTTGACCAATATGATCGCACCATGCAGACAGTTGGCATCACCGGGCTCTTCGAGATGCCCTATCTGGCTCTCCGCGAAAAACACTTTCCGTTTCCCCCGGGAGCCGCAATTTCGGTAGATAGGGCAGACCCTGTCGTACCCTGATCCCCGAGCACTACATAAGCACGGTGATTGACCTTAAAACCCTCCGATGCGAGTGTCTCAGGGTCACCAAAACGAGAATGGGAATAACCAAGTCGTTCACTATAGGTGACGTTCCCATAATAGGCCGTGGAACAGTGCTTGGACTTGTGGATTGATGCTTGGAATCACAAGAAAACAGGGAAGTTAGTTGCAAGACCTGAACGGAGTGAATGGCCCGTCAGGTGCTCTTGAAGATGCCAGAGCGGGATTTACCTCCCGGATTCTTAACTTGAAAGGAATTAGACATGAAGAATCTGTTCTTGCGGCTGTGGAAAGAAGAGGAAGGTCAGGACCTTACAGAATACGCATTGCTGCTGGTTCTCATCTCCTTGGTGGCAGTTGTTTCCATGAAGACGGTTGGGAGTGCAGTCAGCGATGTGTTCGTGAATGCTACCACCAACCTGACTACCTAGTTTGGTAGTCAGACGGTAGCAAATGGGGAAGGCAACGGCTGCATGGTCGCTGGCAAACTCCGCTTTTTCCAGCGACCATTGTTGGCTGGCCTTGTTACTTAGTCAACGTGGATCACAAAAGGTCGCCTTTATTAGGGCGATTTGGAGGAAAATCATGAGGAAAGTTATAAGCAGGCTCTGGAAAGAGGAAGAGGGTCAGGACCTTACAGAATACGCATTGCTGCTGGTCCTCATCTCCTTGGTAGCAGTTGTTTCCATGCAAACGGTCGGGAGTGCAGTCAGTGATGTGTTCGTGAATGCGACCACTAATTTAACAACCTGAGTGCAGTCGTAACCAAACCACTGAGGGATCAATATGATTCTTATGGTCAAATATTCGCTCACAGGTTTCTGCGAAATAGGTTGGTTCTATAACTTACAGTACCTTAACTCACTTATGGATATTCGCCACGTGATTTGGATTTCGACTCTCATCCTCACCTTTGCCGCTGCCTGGCTGGACTGGCGCACGCGACGGATTCCAAACTGGCTGACGGTTTCTGGCCTCTTGCTCGGCATCACCGTAAATTCCGCTCTAACGGGATGGCATGGCACCAAATTATCTTTGGCAGGAGCAATCGTGGCTCTGGCCATTCCTCTTCCGCTTGTACTTCTTCGTGGGCTTGGCGCCGGCGACTGGAAGTTGCTGGGAGCTGTTGGAGCGATGCTTGGCCCCATCTTGTTCTTGTTTGTTCTGTTCGGCACCATCCTCGCTTCCGGCTTGATGGCCATGGTTCAAATGCTACGCACCGGACGTGTGCTCGAGACCATCCACAACTTGTGTGTGCTAGTCCGCGGATTTTTTTCTTTCGGGCTCAAACCGCACCCGCAGATTTCGTTGGACAACCCACGTCTGTTGAAGTTGCCTTTCGGCGTAGCTGTGGCGGTAGCGACACTTATTTGCTTTTGCGCCGCGCACTGGGCAGTGTGACCTTGCGACGGTCTGCAGCTAAGTTTTAAGGAGAAGAGGGAATACCCATGAACATAAATCGCCTGCTGATCGGACTGGGAGTCGCGATCGTGATCGCCCTCCTCCTCAGCACCTTCGTCTATCGCCAATTCAACCAGGTTGCGAGCGCAAAGCCGATGGCCACAAAATCGCTAGTAGTCGCGGCCATGCCTCTGAAGATCGGCACGCGCCTCGACGCTTCGAACCTTCGCGTAATTGCCTGGCCTGGAAATGAGCCGGTTGCCGGCATGTTTAACCGCATCGAGGATTGCGATAATCGGGCGTTGATTACGCCGCTCGCTGAAAATGAACCGATCCTAGAGAGCAAGTTAGCATCGAAGGAATCTGGGGCGGGATTGCCCGCTACGATTCCCGAGGGGATGCGCGCAATCTCCGTGGCAGTGAATGAAGTTGTAGGAGTGGCCGGGTTCGTGACCCCCGGAACCATGGTGGACGTCCTGGTAACCGGCAAGATGCCGGGTGGGGGCAGCAATGGTAGCGACAACATCACCCGAACCATCCTCGAAAATGTTCGCGTGTTAGCCGCCGGTCAGAAAATCGAGCAGGATCGGGAAGGTAAGCCCCAGACAGTCCCGGTGATTACGCTGCTGGTCACTCCCGATGACGCCTCCAAACTGACGATGGGCAGCACCCAGGGGAAAATCCAGTTGGCTCTTCGTAACACCATCGATGACAAGAAGAATGAGCCGGCTGCTGTCTTGGAAGCAGTACTGTTTTCTCCTTCTGGGACAGGAGGACCCGCACCAAAGCATTCCGTCGGCAAGAAAGCTCCTGTGCCTGCCACTGTCGCTCCACCACCCTACGTAGTGGAAGTTATTACCGGCGGTAAGCGCGAGAACAAGTCCTTTCCAGTTTCTGATACTCACTAGAGGAACTCATGACGAACCAAATGCATCGTTCGACAGTCTCTCAGGTTTCGAAGGTTCTAATTCTCGGCGTCCTTTGCATCGTTCCGCCGTTTGCATCCGCTCAGCAAAGCGCTCCCGCGAACAATGGTGCTCTGGTGGCGCCGACGCCTCCAGCAGCTAGTTCGTCCAGTCAGGCGCAAGATTCTTCCGAGGCGCAGACTTTGCATCTGTTGGTCGGGCGGTCATTGGTGATTTCCTCGCCCACCCGGATCAAGCGCGTCTCTCTTGCCGATCCAGAAATTGCTGAAGCCATTGTGGTCAGCCCCACCCAGGTGCTCGTAAACGGCAGGAGGCCGGGCGGCGTGTCTCTCCTGATATGGGACGAAGCCGATCAAAGCCAGGCATTCGAAGTCTCTGTAGATATTGACGTGCTGGGTCTGTCTGAAAAGATTCACGAAGTCTTCCCGTCGGAGGACGTCCACATCGACACTTCAAAAGATGTGGTTATCTTGACTGGAAAAGTTTCGTCAGCGGTTGTCGCTGACAAGATTCTGGAAGTTGTAAAAGGCGCAGCTCCAAAGGTCACCAGCATGATGCAGGTGCCGATGGTGGCGACCGGCGAGATCCTCCTTCAAGTCCGCTTCGCGGAGGTAGATCGGGCTGCGATCGACCAATTCGGCATCAACTTCATCAGTTTGCCCGGGGCGAAGAATGTCGGTGTGGTGGGTACTCAGCAATTCGCACCACCGCAACTAACGGGAGGTTCTACCGGCGGTAGTAGTGGCTCCGCCGCAATTGGCCTGAGCGACCTTTTGAACGTCTTTCTTTTCCGGCCAGACATCAATCTTGCGATCACCATCAAAGCTCTCCAGGACAAAAATCTCCTGCAAATTCTTGCGGAGCCGAACCTGTTGACTGAGTCAGGGAAAGAAGCCAGCTTTCTGGCAGGTGGAGAATTTCCGTATCCTGTTCCTCAATCCACTGGGGGGGGGTTTTCAACTATCACCATTCAATTTAAGGAGTTCGGTGTCAAGCTAAGCTTTACTCCTACTTTCATGCCCGATGGCATGATTCACGTTAAAGTAAAGCCAGAGGTCAGTGCCTTGGACTTTACCAATGCCTTGGTGTTTCAGGGGTTCACCATTCCCGCTATTTCCACTCGGCGGGTCGAATCGGAGATGGATCTCATGGACGGTCAGAGTTTTGCGATTGCCGGGTTGGTGGATAACCGTGTCACGCAACAATTGGAGAAAATCCCTTGGATCGGGGATGTACCGGTCCTCGGCAAACTGTTCCAGAGCCATTCGTACAATAAGACCAACAGCGAACTCTTGGTCGTGGTTACGCCGAAAATCGTAAAGCCTTTGAACTCTGCACCCCAAGGCCCGGTCTTCGCCGTTCCTTTCTTGGACTCGGACCATGTGAATCAACCCAAGGTTCCTGACTCTAAGTAATCTCGGCGAATCCGGCTGGGAGTAATCGGGAGTTCTTGCTGGAAGTTTTCAGAGAAAAAGGTGTTAGCTGAAATGCTGAAGGCTGCAATTGCTAGTAGCGATTTAGAAAGTTCGGCGCAACTGTCGGCCGCTCTAGAACAGAGCGGTGCGGTGAGGTCCGTGGTTCAGTGGTCGATTCCGGCTGACCGTTTACCCGACTCTTCTGCTGAAATCCCGGACATTGTTTTTCTGGACCTGGCACGAGATCCGGAACCCTTCTTTATCTTTGCCGCCCAACTCCGCCGAACTTATCCTGCTGTCCGAGTAATCGCCTGTTCTTCGGCGGTGCCGCCTCTACCCGGCCTCCTTCTTGAAGCGATGCGCAGCGGTGTTCAGGATTTTCTCGCCAAGCCTGTCCAGGCAGATCCCCTGAAAAAGATGCTTCGTCAAATCGTTGAGGATTCGCGGACGAAGGAAAGCCCATCGCAAGATAAACTGATCGTTGTCATGGGGGCCAAGGGTGGCGTTGGTGCCACGACCGTGGCAGTGAACTTAGGCGTTCAGCTGGTCACTTTTGCTCGTAAGAATACAGTTCTGCTGGACTTCGCGCGACCGTTAGGCAATGCTCACCTTCTTCTTGATCTGCATCCCAAATTCAGCATCCGGGATGCCGTGGAAAGTCTGGACCGCCTCGACAAGCATTTTCTCGAGGGCCTTCTCACAAAGCACAAAAGCAAGCTAGAGATCCTAGGCGGAGTGACGCAACCGGAAGAATGGCAGTCCATTGATGTTTCGGCGCTCCATCGGGCCGTCAACGTCGCGCAGAATTCATTCGATTTCGTCCTGCTCGATATGGGTTCACAGTTCTCGTCGGAATGGATCTCCATCCTGCGCATGGCGCGCATGATTCTGATTGTTTCAGAAGCGAATGTCCCTTCCCTCTGGACGCTCGAGCGTCGGCTCCTTGCCCTGAAAGGCTTCGGGATCGAACCCGAGCGTGCCCGTATCATCATCAATCGCTGGCACAAAGGCGATGACGAAGTGCTCCAAAGTGTTCAGAAGAATCTCAGCCGGCCAATCTTTGCATGCCTGCCGAACGATTTCCGAAAAGCAAGCATGGCCGTCAATCTTGGAACCCCGATTCCCGATAATCACAATAACATTCTGGTAGGTGGATACCGTCAGATCGCAGCCCAGCTTGTTGGAATGGATATCCGAGCAAATGAGAAAAAGGGAGCATTGTCCAGCCTGTTCTCATTCTCGAATAAGAGGTGAGGTACGATATGCCGCCGATTGTAACATCGCAGACTCGCACGGACTTCTCTTTGGTGAAGACGGCAATGCATCGGAAGCTGATCCAGAAGCTGAATCTGGACAAGCTGATCGTAGCCACCCGAGAGGATGTTCGCCGCGAAGTCAGCCAGATCCTGGAGACTCTTGTCCAGGGCGAATCGACGCCCATGAACCTTCAGGAGCGCGAACGCCTGGTTCAGGAAGTCCTGGACGAGGTCTTTGGTCTCGGCCCGCTCGAACCGCTGCTGACCGACACTACGGTTTCCGATATTCTGGTGAACACTTACAAGCGCGTGTACGTCGAGCGCAAAGGGTTGCTGGAACTGACGCCTATTCAATTTCGAGACGATGCCCACCTGATGGGAATTATCGACCGAATTGTCTCGGCGATTGGCCGTCGCGTTGACGAATCTTCTCCCATGGTGGATGCTCGCTTGGCGGATGGCTCGCGCGTCAACGCCATCATCCCGCCTCTTTCCGTGGATGGACCCTGCTTGTCGATTCGGCGGTTTGGCACGGAACGTCTCACTGCCGAAGATCTTGTGCACAACAATAGCTTGACTTTGCCAATGCTTGAACTCTTGCACGGTTGCGTCAAGGCTAGGCTTAACGTTCTCATTTCCGGTGGTACCGGGGCCGGCAAGACCACATTCTTGAACGTTCTTTCCTCCTACATTTCGAACAAGGAACGCATTGTTACTATCGAAGATGCGGCAGAGTTGATGCTCAACCAGGAGCACGTCGTCCGCCTGGAAACGCGTCCACCGAACATTGAGGGTCGCGGCGCGGTTCAACAACGCCAGTTGGTCATAAACTCACTTCGTATGCGGCCGGACCGCATCATCGTCGGTGAGGTGCGCGGCGAAGAGGCGCTGGACATGCTCCAGGCCATGAACACTGGTCATGATGGCTCCCTGACCACCATTCACGCGAATTCGACTCGGGACGCCATTGCCCGCCTAGAGACTATGGTTGCAATGGCCAATCTCAATATTCCCGAAGCTGCCATGCGTCGCCAGATTGCTTCCGCTCTGGATGTAGTGGTCCAGGTCAGTCGACAAAGCGATGGTACCCGCAAGGTCGTCAGCATTGCCGAGATAACCGGCATGGAGGGGAATGTCGTTACCATGCAGGACATCTTCACGTTCCAAAAACGTGGCATTCGGGAAAACGGTGAGGTTCTTGGAAATTTCATGGCCACCGGTGTCAGGCCGAAATGCGCCGAACGTCTACTCGTCTCGGGAGTTCATCTACCAACCGACATGTTTGAAAATCGGTCACCGGTTCGCTGAGGAGCATCATGATGGCTGCACTGATTGCCATTCTTACTTTTCTCGTAGTGGTCGTAGTTGTGCTGGGTGTCTGGATCGCAGCCAGTGGGGATGACAAGCAAGACATCATCCGGAAGCGCATGAACGCCGTCCACAAAGCCGAGCGGCGCGGAGAAGTTTCATTAAGCGTTGCCTTGGCCCGCGATGAAATGATGAGCAGCGTACCAATTCTGCACCGCTTCTTGATGAAGTGGTCGTGGGCCTCGAAACTTCAGGAATTTATCGTTCAGGCCGGCATGACGACCAAGCCTGCCAAGATTATTCTTATGAGTGTCGTTATGGGATTTTGCAGTTATCTCTTATCCGGTTACTTCTTTCCACGGTTCTATTTTTCAGTGCCGATTGGTTTTGGTGCTGCTCTGCTACCTTTTGTCTTCGTCGTATGGAAACGTCACCGTCGCTTCCGTCAATTTGAAGAACGCTTTCCCGAAGCGCTCGACCTTCTGGGCCGAGCTGTGCGGGCAGGGCATGCGTTCACTACGGGGTTGGAGATGATTGCCAAAGAATCTCCCGAACCGCTCGCTGGTGAATTTCGGACCACCTTTGAGGAGCAAAATTTTGGCCTTCCCCTTCGCGATGCATTGCTGAACCTGTCTGAGCGCGTCCCTATCATTGACGTTCGTTTCTTCGTTACGGCCCTTCTCATCCAGAAGGAAACAGGCGGCAATCTGGCGGAAATTCTTGATGGACTCGCACGGGTCATTCGCGACCGCTTCCGCCTGTATCGCGACGTACAGGTCCGCACTGCTCAGGGGCGCCTGACCGCAGGCATCTTGATCGCTTTGCCCATTTTGATGGCCTTTATGTTATCGGCCGTAAACCCTGCTTATATGAAAGTCCTCTTCGATGATCCCAGGGGGCCAATGATCCTAGGCATCGCCGCGACTTTGCAGGTCGTGGGCTCCGCGATTATATGGAAGATTATTCACTTCGAAGTCTGAAAGGAGAGCAGGAGAGACTATGATTTGGCTCATCACTGGGATTACGTTTCTGGCGACATTGCTGCTTTTCGCGGCGCTCTTCTATGCTTTCTCTCCAACTGAGGTTAATATCCCGGCCAGACTTTCGCGCCTCGCCGGCATTTCGACACCGTTGGTGGAAGAACCGGGGTTTGGGAATCGTCAAAGGGATCTCGTGCGGGATGGGTTGGCCAGTGTGGCGAAACTGCTTCCCCCACCTTCCACCAAAAATGTTTCACGAACTCAGTTGCTGATGATTCGCGCGGGATTCCGCAGCCCGCAAGCGATCCTGGCGATGCGCGGGTTCCGACTCTTGATTCCCGTCGTAGCTGTCGCCACCGTATTTCTGACCGGCGTATATCGCGTAAATGAGTTCGTGGTGCCGGTTGCGGCCTTGGCCCTGGGGTATCTTATTCCAGACATGCTGCTAACCTGGAGGATCAACTGGCGGCAACACCGTCTCCGTCGGGGCATGCCAGATGCTCTAGATCTACTGGTGATCTGCGTCGAAGCCGGTCTTGGCCTGGACCAGGCGTTGATGAAAGTAGCCCAGGATATGCGCATAACGCATCACCATCTCAGCGACGAGCTGCAACTCGTCAACCTGGAAATGCGAGTCGGAAAGAGCCGCATCGAGGCCTTGCACGAACTTGCTCGCCGAACCGGACTTGACGACATCAAGTCGCTCGTTGCCATGTTGGTTCAGACCGAACGGTTTGGAACCAGCATTGCGCAGTCCCTTCGCGTGTTCTCCGACGACATGCGCACGAAGCGCCGTCAGCGCGCCGAGGAGAGAAGCGCTAAGACCGCAGTCAAGATGGTCCCGGCGCTAGTGTTCTTCATTTTCCCGGCGTTGATGGTGATCATTCTGGGTCCCGCTTTCCTCTCAATAATGAAGCAGTTAATACCCGTTGTGCAAAAATGAAGGGATTCTCTTGATCATCTTTCCCCGGGAGTTTGTTTGTTAGTTAGTTAACTAAAAAGGAGAAACACATGGACGTAACATCGATTCGGGTCATAGCTGGCATTCTCGCGGTGGTTGTTCTTGGCATCATCATTTGGCGTAGGAAGCGCAAGTCGATCGAGTAAGCCGTTGGGTTCGATAATCTGAATAAACCCTGCCGGTAGAAACTGGTGGAGAGACGAGAAGAACATGGCAGCGGGTAATGGAAATGGGCAGTTCTACGTGTATAACAAAACTCGGGAGACTTTTGTTGCGACGGAGGTGTCGTTAGCCAACGACTACTTCCGTCGCCTCATCGGTCTATTGGGCAAGACCCAACGCTGGGCAAAACCGGGTCGCGCCCTGTGGATCATTCCCTCCCGTGGAGTGCACACGATTGGGATGCTCTTCCCCATTGATCTCATCTTCCTCAATAAGAGCAAAGAAGTCGTCCACATTGAGGAGCACGTTCGCCCCTTCCGAATCTCCAAAGTCTCTCTAAAGGCGTCAAGTGTGCTTGAGCTTCCAACCCACGCTATTTATCATTCGGGAACAAAAGTTGGCGACCAATTGGAGATCGCACCAACGCGCTGACAACTTTTTGCAAGATAAATGATTGCCGAAAGTTCATTCGCCCACCTCATCGGACACATTTATACTCTGCACTATATTGCCTTCTCGCGACGGGCAGGGGATGAAAGACAACCGGCCAGAGCATGCGTGGCATGCGTGGCCTCACTCTTGCTCTCGACCTACTTGGCGGGTATCGCAGCTGGTTCATACACCTCAGAAAAACTCACGGTGCAAAAAAACCCGGAGGAGGCAGTACAAGTTGTCGGCGTTCTAATACTCATGGCTGGGGCCATTTCGGTATATTTGCCGCCCCTTGTTGCACTGCTTCAGGGGAAGGGTATTGAATTTCTCCTAAGTGCGCCTGTCTTCTTCGTGACCGCTGCGCTTCTTGGATCTGTACTGCCTCTTCTTTGTCAATTGGCCGTGTCGGCGGGGCAAGAAGCAGGAAAAGGTGTCAGCTGGACCTATGTCTCCAACATTCTGGGTTCCACTCTTGGGAGTCTCGTGATCGGTTTCGTTATCATGCACTACATCGGATTGAAGCAAGTGTCTATGCAGTTGGGATTACTTGCTGTGATAACTGGTACTCTCGTACTTTTCTTGAGTCAGGGGAAATTGAGTATCCCGCCGCGGAGGGAACTCACCGTGGTTATTGCTTCTGTCGTGGCAATGCCGATTGCGGCGTGGTGTTATTCGAGTATCTTCGAATGATTAATCCTCGGCGACGAAGCACGTGAGCTGCCGACATTCCGCCGCGTGGTCGAGAACCGAAACGGGGTCATCGCAGTTACAGGCAACAACGCGGTTTTCGGAAATGGGGTGTACGATGGCTACTTTAACGTTGACCCTGCACCCGATGTCAACTTTGTCGTACGCGCGTATGCTTTGAGCTTTTTTCATCCCGCACCGAAACGCATTCTTATGATCGGACTTTCATCTGGATCCTGGGCCCAGATTCTCGTGAATCACCCTCTGGCGGAATCACCAGATGTAATCGAAATCAATTCAGGCTATCTTCAACTAATACCACAGTATCCAGTAGTGAATTCACTCCTTCGAAACCCGCGAGTACATATTTATTTGGATGATGGCAGGCGCTGGTTACTTGCCCACCCAGGAGCCTGATATGACGCCATAGTTATGAACACCATATTATTGGCGCGATCATACCTCCGATCTTCTATCGGTAGAGTTTCTAAGGATCATTCGTCAGCACTTAAAATCTGGAGGGGTGTTCTACTACAACACGACAGGGTCCGATGATGTGGTGGCGACTGGGCTCAACGTTTTTCCGTTCGGCTTACGGGTGGTGAACCTTCTTGCTGTGAGCGATTCGCCGTTTAGTCTTAGCGAATCTCGTTGGCTGTCGGTCTTGCGGCAATACAGAATTGAAGACCATCTGGTATTTGATCCATCGAATCCAAAGTCGGACACTGCGTTAGTTCCGTTATAGGGCCCCAAACGAGGATTTTGTTCTCATAGTGCGCTGTGTTTTTTAGGCGGCTTTGAGGCCGACGGCATCGACGAGATCATCCAGAGCCTGAATGACGGCAGTGTATCGAGAGTCGAGAGCGGTGATCTTTTCTTTGGGAAGAGACTGGTCAGCGGGAAAGGGTTGCAGAATGCCTGCCGTGAGTGGCGCGTAAACTTTCTCATAGAGCTTTAGGAACACCAGGCAGATCTGATAACCATGGGGGAGGAGCCGGTAGCGTCGGGAGTGCGGGATCTTTTCGATCAAGCCCTTGGCGCGCAGCTTCCAAAGGTCATAGCGAAGGGAGGCGCGTTTGTACTCTTCCGTTGGCATCTGAAGTGCCTGCAAGGTTTGCGGGTATAACTCGCGAGTAGTGAAAGTGCCTTCCGCGGCGAGGTAGCAGAAACGCACCAGGGAGTGCATAAGGGCCAACTGTCGAGGATGATCCAGCTTTAAACCAGGGATGCGTCTGCCGTTGGGAAGAAGCGTAGGTTGGGTGAGTTGCCGAAGTTGTTCGCGATCCACAAAGGTTTCCAGAATATCTTGCTGCACGTCCAGATAGCGATCGATGATGCCGTCTAGCTTGTTCCGCAAGGGAGCAAGATTCTCCACCGCCTTGCCAATGCCGTAATCGGTATAGATATTGTTGGTTGCAGACTCGGTACGGAGTAAGAAACGATCGCGGACATACTGTTTGAGGAAGCCTTTACGGTAATGGCTGCGGATCACCGGGTTGGGGAGGTTCAGATCCTCGATCACGGTCTGGAGCTTGCCTCCGTGACGACGGGTGATGCGGCAACCGAAGATTACCGTGAGTTTGTTGGGTTGACCCCGAGGGCCTCGACGGCCGCGCGACGACAGAAGATGAGGTTGTCGCAGGTCTCCACTTGGGCAAAAAACAGCCGGTGCTGAACGCCAGCTTGCTTTCTCTTTTCGGAAGTGAAAAAGGGAGTGAAGTGGGTCAACCACTTTTGGCCACAAGTGATCAGCTCGTTGGCAGTGAGGGAATCGGCGAGTTTCTGCAAGGTCTGCGAATCAGAACATTGCAAGAAAGCGTTAGCGCACTGCTGAAAGCGGATGCCACGCTCTTGCATGCGCAGAGCCGGCCAGTAATGCTGATGGAGACAGATCCGGGCGGAGAAAGGAAAGTAGGGACAGACCCGTACAAACATTTGTCCCCAGCGAGAGTCCTGAACATAAAAGTTGTATTGCTCGACCCAACGACGCTTCATCTCCAGATGCCAGCGGTCGTCTTTCCCGATCGCGGTCATGATAGTAGCTGGCTCGCGCGCTTTGATGATGGCCACGACTTGATCGGGTTGGGCACGTCGGAAGTAGCGAGCCACGAAGTCATCGCGTCGGCCTGAGGGATCTTCTTGAATGGCTACACCCATTTCTGGGAGCGGTTCTTAACCCAGTTGTGGTACTGCGTAGCGATGTCACGCAACACCTGTCGACTGACGGGATAAATTTGGCGATAGGACCAGAAGAAGCCTACCGCCCGCTGTTCCTGCTGAAAGGGCTGGATCGCCGCGTGGAGCAGGATACTGCTTGTAACCTTAGTGGTAGCGATGATGATTCCGCTCGGCCAGTGGGTTGGTATCTACCTGGACTCCGCAAAGAATCCAGTGGGCGCTTACACCTCAAACCTCCTAGGAGTCTCGCTGGCACTTTGCTGTGGCGCATGGGCAGCCGAGGCGCTTCTGCATTAAGCAGGCACCGTGAATCCGTCATCAGAGCCGGAAGATTGTAAGCTCATACTCTGAGAAGAGTGGGCGAGCAACGCTATGAGAAGGAGGAAGAATGCTGGGACAGCTAGTTGCACGTGCAGATCGCGAATTGCGGGGCCAATTAATGGCAGCGCGTAGCTGAGATAGAGCAGCCACTTTGTTCTTTCCAAGCCTTCCGCAGCGGGATTCCCGAGAATCCAGCCGCCGATCAGAAGAAACGCAGGGGCCAACACAATCAAATCGTAGGAAGTAAGGTGAGGATTCACGAGGACAGTGGCCACTAGGAATGCCGCGTATCGCAACGATAGAGGCCCCGGCGAGCGCCACGTTCTGTAAAGCAAAGCCAGCACGATGACCGCGCTGATCAAGTAAAGAGCGAAAGCGGCTCTCGGCCACGGCAGCAGCATCTGCCAGAAGGACCGCAGTGAATACATCTGGAACAGCTTCGGTTCGAGTATCCTAGCATTCTGTCCTAAATTTCGCAGCGTGTGGACGTAGTCAAAGAGACAAATCTTGCCGTAGTACACCCGCGCAATTCCCAACTGGCTTGTGGCCGTCACAAGCCCACCCAGAATCAATCGCCATTCCAATGTCAGAACAAATAAAACGGCGGCGACGATTCCCAATTGTGGCTTGTAAAGAAGCAAACCCAGCGCCATGCCCGCAAAAAACGGCTTCCGACCCCTCAATCCGAGATAGGCCAGGACGAACGCAACGAGCGCAATCGCGGAATTCTGACCATACGCGATTAGATTGAAGAAAGCTGGAAGTGCGAGCGAAAGGATCGCAATCGTCGACCCTTCTTCTCGGAGGTTCGGAGTCGTTCTCCACACTGCGTAACAGCACGCTGCATAGATTGCGGCGCTGAAAAACATCCACAGCGCCGCCGCCCAAAGGTACGGAAGCATTGCAAAAGGCGCATAAAGCAGCGAAACCTGTGGCCCGTAAACTGGCACGTAGCTCTCGCCTTCGAGACCCGGGATCGCTTGCCGCGAAAGCTGGAGCTGCCCCTGATAGTCGTATAGCAACGGCTCGTTGCGTTCAAGCGCGATTTTTCCCAGGACGTATTCGTGGACGAAATCCGTGCCCTTCACTTGCCCAAACCAGTCGCGCAGACCGGGACGAGTGAGATCCGCGGCGTAGAGCGTCCATACCACGACGACGAGGAGCGTGGCGTGACCACGAACGCGCTTGCGCGTGAAGAATGACGAGGATTTCGGCAAGTTGAGCCAAGTCTCTAATTCGTTAGCTGCTTTCTGTCGCAAATATAAGGCCTCATAGTAAGTAATTCAACATTCTCATTTGTTTGTGGGATGTTGAAGTGTAGCTTTTTGTGTTGACGATGGGTCTGAAGAAACCAAAGCCATTTTCGGCTTCGTTCAACAAGAGGAACAGTCACTCTCAGCAGCAAAACGGCCATGATCGCTGAGACAAGATTGGTCAGGATCAATGGATGGAAATGAAGGTGGGAACATTACGCAGGCCGCGGGTGGCGTTTGCATGTTTTGGCCCAGTGGACGCCGAAAACCAAGCGCTTATAGCCGCAGGAGAGGCAACTGATAAAATGTTAGATAGAAGATGTCCAACTTAGATTTGCTGTACGCGGCAAAGAGCCGCCTGGGCCCGAGGAGACGGGCGAGTCATCCTGAGGAAAAACTGAGCTCGGAAGATCCCAGAACACGCTCGGAAGAATCATCAAGAAAACTAATCTCAACAAGAGATTTGAGCGACTCGCGAACATTCGCAGAAATAATACCACAGTGATATATTCCACCTCCTCAAGAGGATACTTGTACCGTTCCGGTAGGCGCGCCCATGGCTGAAGTCCTAGAACTTGCGGTCGTTGTCCCCACATTCAAGGAACGGGAGAATATCAGGCCGCTGCTGGACCGACTTGAAACGGCTCTCGCTGGTGTTGTATACGAGGTGATCTTTGTTGATGACGATTCTCCAGACGGCACCGCCGATGTGGTTCGGGAAATCGGACGCACGAACCGACAGGTGCGTGTAATCCGGCGCATAGGCCGGCGAGGGCTGGCTTCAGCCTGCTTGGAGGGAATGCACTGTACGAGTGCGCCTTTCTTAGTGGTAATGGATGGCGACTTGCAACACGACGAGTCCATCCTCCCCGAAATGTTGCACAGGATGCGGACCGGGCAATACGACCTCGTGATCGGCAGCCGGAACATAGAAGGCGGCAGCATGGGAGAGTTTCGGAGCGAAAGAATAGCACTCAGCAACCTTGGACTCAAGGTCAGCAAGCTCATCAGCAAGCATGATCTAAGCGATCCGATGAGCGGATTCTTCATGTTGACCAGCAGATTTCTCGAGGAGATTATGCGTTCCACAACGGGAGTGGGGTTCAAGATTCTGCTCGATTTGGTTACCTCGTCGAAGCGCCCCGTCCGGTTCACCGAAGTGCCCTATCACTTTCGGACCCGTGAATTAGGCGAAAGTAAGCTGGACTTCAATGTAGGAGTCGAGTATTTATTCCTCGTAGCGGACAAGCTGATCGGCCGGTGGCTGCCCATCCGTTTTGTCTTATACTGCCTTGCGGGCGGCGGCGGCTTGGCCATTTACCTAGGTGTACTGTGGCTGCTCTACCGGCGCGTGGGGTACTCATTTGAGACTGCTCTTCTGGTAGCGATTTCGATTGCACTTGTTTCTAATTATGCAGTCAACAACATTCTCACGTACCGGGAGCGTCGGCGGCGTGGCTGGGCGTTCCTGTGGGGGTTGCTCATTTATGCTATCGTCTGCTCTGTCGGCAATCTCAGTAACTATGCCCTCGCTAAGCTACTCGTCGAGCGGGAAGTGTGGTGGCCATTAGCGGGCATCTCAGGACTCGCAGTGGGCTCTGTATGGAATTTTGCGACAAGTTCCATTTTTGCCTGGCGCAAGTCTGCCCCAAGCACGAAATGATTACATCACGACGTCCGAATGGTTCTGGCTAGGGCTGTGACCGACTCGTGGTGGTCGCAGTGGGGACGCCGATTGCCGAGCGCCCGCCGCAGTCGGATAGGACAGTGGCGCGTAGCGGGCTTGTTGGGATAGACCTCTCGCGCGCCAGCCGGTAGGTGAAGGGTTACCGTTCTTGCCCTTTCGGTTGCAAGGCGGGTTCACAATTCCACCATGGCTACGTTTCACGAGGCCCACCTATAATGCCGGACGGCCGAGTTTCTCAGGTCCGGTTTGAAGCCTTGGCATTTCGTCCATGAGCCTTCCCCTTCGTCCCGAGGTTCAAGTGCTGGTGCACATCCGCCCCGTCTTCGAAGAGTTTGCTCATAACTTCGTCCCTGGCCCTGG
>Ga0210406_10000872_pt1 | contig 39287 bp, 52 predicted proteins | sample IncBWC30MmetaG_FD_155454 | JGI IMG/M metagenome (GOLD analysis project Ga0210406, IMG submission 155454) | Forest soil microbial communities from Barre Woods Harvard Forest LTER site, Petersham, Massachusetts, United States - Inc-BW-C-30-M | ecosystem: Environmental > Terrestrial > Soil >... | reverse complement strand
TACAGACCTTTTTGCTGAGTAAAACTGTGGGGGTATACCTATTTTCTTTCTCTGGCACTCTTGGATCGTGGCTTCCATCGTCATAGTGAGCCAGTCTCCGTTCCTTTTGGCCATCCTCTCTAGGAATACTTTCTGGAAAGGGGGTTGTCCGAACGGTTCATCGAACCCAATACAGGAAAATGCGGCAGCGGCCTCCTCCGCTTTATAAGGTTCTATAGAACTCTCTTTAGAACTCTTATTGAATGGGCCATTTCTGGCCGCACCTTGGGCCACATCTGGCCGGATATAACGGCCACTATTGGCCCTTATGGATTCGGGGAACTGGATTGCGTGCTGGCGGTGGTTGAATTTTTTAGATTTTTCAACCCTGATTCGCATTCGCTTGTAAGCTGAGTAGGTGACTTCGATGTATCCACCGCGTTGAAGAGTTTTCATCCATCTACGTAGCGTTCGGCATGGGACATCGAGTTCCTCTTGGATGAGCGCGTAGGTGATAACGGCTCCGCCGTGAACGAATCCAGTTGTTTGTGTTTGATGGAGAATAATCCAGGCGTACAACCAGACAGACATTCCCATAGCGTCGATATGTTTACGATCTAAAATTCCGGGCTTTAGCCCGATGTCGTGAGACTTCCGCAATTCCCCTCCGCGAAAGGGTAGGGCGTGAAGTTCGCGGCTCCACGCCCCGGTGGATTGACAGCACTCGGAAGTGTTAATAGTGTGCCAAAACTGAGATGAAATACAAGTTAAAAACTGGAGCGCCTGGCGGGAATTGAACCCGCGACCAACAGGTTAAATACCTGCTGCTCTATTCGAGGACGGTTTTAGAGACCGTTGCTCTCCCGCTGAGCTACAGGCGCAAACTGGAGCACGCCGCACCACTCAAGGTCAGTCAGATGCCTCCGACTCGGCGTGCATAAACTTGGCGCTCCCAGTTGGGATTTCACCAACATCCTCCCGATTTAGGGTCGGGCGCTCTATATTTTGAGCTACAGGAGCGGAGTAAATTCGATAATCGGCCAGAACCCTTCGCTGATCGCCAACGAGCGGAGCCGTAGCAATCGAAGTCAATCCCCAATCGTTGTCCGGTTCGGACCATGAGTAGTGAGGAATGTTCGCTGCCTCTAACTTTCTCTCGGCGCGTCGAAGTGATTTGATGTTGGGAAGGCCGATGAGCACGATGTTAGGCGTGCCTTGCTCGCAGCGAAGGCCAGCGAGATGATAAACAGCGTGGAGGGATTGAACTATTTGATGCTGAATAGGAAGGTCGGTGCGGACAAAAACGTAAACGTAAGGTTCGGTTGGAATCTACCGTTCGGGTTTCATGTCGCATAGTTTCTGCCACACCCCCTTCCGTGTCAAGTAAAAAATTTGTCACAACCCATCAGCGGTTTCTCCGCTGGCGGCATAACTTCCGGCCTCATCCTAAGTGCAAGTAACCCACCTTTCGTTTCCCCGGCCACTTCAAAGCCAGCTGCGAGATAACATTTTCCGTAACCCGCTCGGCGTGGGCGAACTTTTTCTCGATCAATAAATGTGACCATTCCCAATTCTGGTGGGTCGCCGTAAAACCAACGAGTCGCCGCAATAGCATCGCGAATAAGTATGCTTGCTTTTTCCCCACCTTCACGGCGAAAAAGAGAATTTACCCAAGCGCCAGCCCATTCATGCTTTACAAATTGAGCGAATGGCCACGAAGTTACCCACAGACAAGTTAAATCTTCGGTTAACAATACAAAACATCTTCCCGGTGGAACGAACTGAGGAGTTCCCGGTTTCTGACGATTGTAGTGGCGGTCAGCGATTTTGCACGCCGAAGGGTCGCCACGGTCTGAAAGTCGCCATAACATTTCTATGAACTGACGCGAGGTAATTCCGCAAGCCGTTTCTGTTCACGCTTCGACAAGCAGCACGCTGAACCGTTATTCTCTTCCCACTCTTTCGAGTGGTCGATGATTTGCTTTGCAATTCCCATCCAAAAGTTCTGCACGTCCGGTCCCATCAGATCGAAGAATGACAAAGCTCCAGCGTTGCCGTAATTACGTGCTGTCTTTTCCGCGAGGTTCTGAACATGTGGCATTCCCTCGTAGAGAGCGCACGCCAATTCAGCAATACTCAATTTGTCGTCATGCTTCTTGACTCTCACCGCCTGAAGATAATTGGGTATTTCCATTCGATTCCTCCTCAAAACTAACTACTTGACAGACTGTATCATCATGCGCTAGGCTGCGCAAGTATGAGAATTACAGTAATCGTGAGTGAAGCGGAGTACGCGAAGATAAAACACGCGGCTGGCCTTATTCCATTAAGCGCTTATCTTAAAGCAGCGGCGATGGAGAAGGTGGCCGGGGAATCCGCGCTTGCGGCGAAGAAGAACGGGGCGCGAAAGTGAGCGAAGAACGACTCAACGAATTGGAAAAGCGAATCGCGGCGATTGAAAGCGAACTTATGCACCATCGTCGTCTCGGACCTAAGCCAGAAGATTTGACTCCTGATCCTGCCATCGTAGAGAGGCTTGTAGAGAGCGCACGGGTGGCAATCGAAGAGGCAAAGCGCGAAGAAATACCCGAAGCGGATAGGTCAAAGCGGTGCATGTTGAGCGGCAATCCAGAAACACCAGAGCACCGAGAGATTGACACGCGCACAGGTATGCAGAAAGACTACGTTGTGCTCTGCCCCGATGAGCGCAAGAAAGGTTTTGTGCGTCCTGTTCGCAGGACATATCTCCACAAAACTTGCGGCACAACTACCACGATGGGCTTGGCACTGGCGGAAACTTACGCACGCGATCCGGGATTCTACGGCGGCACTTTTTGCTGCCACTGCCGAACACACTTCCCTCTTGACCAGTTTGTTTGGGACGGAACGGACGAGCAGGTGGGAACGTGAGCCTACCGTTTCCCGATGAACTAAATCCAAACCATCCGGTTCTCGGAACCGTGCGCGACCACTGGCATAAGATTGCGGCGTTCATTATGTGGAAGTTGAAACAGAAGCGAATCGAGTTTTCGCTTGCCGACATTGACGCGATGGGCAAAGAGGACCTGGTAATCGTGCTGCACGACCATTCGGATTCTATCGAGGTGAAGTTAATGCCGCGAGAAGAAGGCGAGCGGTTGGCGCGGGAACATGGAGGTATGCCAGCGTGAGCGACAAAGAATTTCAGCGTCCAGAAGATGACCCGATGACAATCGCCGCAATACGCGAAGGCCGTCACGCTTGGGACATATTCATAATCGAATGTCCTGCGTGCTTCACCAACTCCTACTACAATCAGGGGAGTCACGCCAGTTGCTACAACTGCGGCGAAGATTTGAGCGACAAGACGGACGACGCGATCACGCTAGAAGATTACTGGGGATTCGCGGACTATCCATGCGACGAACCAAAATCGGTGGCCGGGGAATCCGCGCTTGCGGCGAAGGGCGCGAAATCGAATGGAAAGGGTGGAAAATGAGCGAAGAACCTGAAGTGATCGAGAGCGAAGAGGAAGAAGTTCAAGCTACTCCGGGATGGTTTAAGTTTATCGTAGTTGCGGCAATCGCCGTGATACTGGTAGGAGCCTACTACGGATTCTCGCATTCCACCCTGGCGGGTGAGAAGATCGCGCTATCGGGCAACGAGCGAGTAAAGGCCGTTGGTATCGCAGAACACCGGCAGAAGATTGGCTTCGAGCGACAGGAAGCGCAGAATGAGTTCCAGGCGAAAATGAATCGCTATGCCGAAGAAGAGAATAGCCTGAACATAGAAGCGGCGAAACTCTGCTTTGAGTTAAAGAAGTCGCACAAGCTAAATCCAACTACAAACTACATTCTCAACGAATGGGCAGGAGAATTGGAAAAGCGATGAACAGGGCCGCGCTTGCGGCGAAGAACGGGGCACGAAAAAAGTGAGCGATTGCCAGCATGAGGATTTTCGAGTGGACGCGGAAGTGAATCGCTTGACGAGGGGCGAGGGTGGGCCAGTGTACGCTTATACTTGCGACATAAAACTCCGCTGCACGCAATGCGGAATACCGTTCACCTTCCCCGGATTCGCCAATGGAATCAGTTCGCATGAGGCGAGGGTTTCAATCAACGGAGAAGTTTTATGCGTTCCCGTAAAGCCAGCAGACAAAGAGCACTTTGAGTTTTTCCCAGGATTCGATGTGAAGCAGGTACTATGAGCGAGAGATTGTACTTCAACGAATTACACGCGGGCGCTCCAGCGAGAAAGACAAAGATGTGGGAAGTTACCGCCACGGCGAGCGATGAAGTATTGGGGCGTATTTTATTCCACGGCGCATGGCGAAAGTTTGTTTTCAGTCCCTATGACAATACGATATTCGACCATTCTTGCTTACGCGAGATTGCGGACTTCTCGGAAGCAGAAACAAAGAAGTGGCGCGAATCGCTGAAAGGCAAAGTGGCATAATGGAAACTTTCGTTATCCGCGTAGACGGCTGCGAAGTAGGCCGCGTATCCGGCGAGCGAATCGAGTGCGCGAAGCGGCTCAAGGACAAGTTTACCGGCGAGATGGAAGATGACGAACGGTTGCTGCGAATCATACGCGACGGCAAGTCAGTGGCAGTTTTCTACGTGAGTTTTGCGTCGAACATCACGATTGAGAAAGTGGAGGTGGGTGCGTGAGAGACATGATGGGGAATGAATTGACAGTAGGTGACGCGGTGCACGTAAAAGTTGGCAACGAGTGGGTTATCGGTTCGATCATGAAAGTGCAGAACGGCGGAATCGCCGTAACCGGAATCCCTAAAAACCACAAAGACCAAGTAGGGGTAACGATGGATGCGCTCGTTGTGCAGCTCGCTGTCGGCTTCAACCAGCAACCACCAGGCTCCAACCATGTAATGGTGATGAAGCTTGCGGGGCCGAACGCGGCATCGAGTATAATTGAATCCTCAATCAAGATGTGACGGAGGGAAAGCGTGCCTGACATCGAAACAAACTTTGACGAGAACGTGATCTGGATTGGCCAAGCGGGATTTGAGGCAGACAATGACCGCCTTATAATTTTGCAGGACACCTACCGCTCCGGCTACGAATGCCAAACATGCTTGGACGAAAACAAGCACACGCACGAAGGGCGCGAAGTCTCTACTATTCCGTGCGGGGAATGTAGCGGCATGGGCACACGCCCCAAAGCTGGCAATGAATCATTGCGCGTGCGTTGCTCGGTGTGCGATAGCAGGGGATGGGTTGTTTGCCCATCGTGCGGTGGCAAGGGTGGAGCGATTGTAATTCCCGAAAAGGAAAAAGGCCGACCAACAACAGGAACCATCGTGAGTATCGGGCCACTAGTCGGTACGAAGTGTTTACAGTGCGACGGTACGGGAACGGTTGAATTTATTTCTAAGGCAAGTTCTCTGTGTCCGACCTGTTGCGGGAAAGGAATTTTGCCCACTCGAAAGCGCGGCGATAAAGTGATTTACCCATCGTTCGCTGGGCACGCCTACGACATGTCTGCCGTCACGGTAAAAGGTAAGACCGTGGAAGTGGTGCTGGTAATTCTACGTGATTCAGAAATTTTGTCGCGCATGTACGGATCACTGGAACAGAACGCAGTGAAGCGCAGCGCGGCACTACACACAGCCGCCTGATATGGCTCGCTGGAAAATCCTCCCCGTTCCTGATATATCCGACGACTACGACGGACACTTTCGCGCTATCCGACTCAACTCCCTCGGTAGCCTCTATTGGTTCACAAAATATACGCTCGGGAAGAATCGCCTAACCACACTCCACAAGTACCTCTGCCGTTCCTTAGAAAGTGAACACCTATTTTCCGTGATGGAAGTTCCGATGTCGCATTTCAAGACGACACTCGGAATCGGGCTGTCTATTTGGTGGGCGCTCCCGTATTCAGATAGCGATGAAGAGAATATGCGTCAACTCGGCTGCGGGGATGCGTGGATTCGTTTCATGCGTGCAATGCACAACCAAAACCACCGCACGCTGGTTTGCCATGAGATCGCGGAACAAGCGGCAGCTATCGGAAAGAGTGTGGACGAAGCCTATGAAAACAACGATGTGTTCATGCACACGTTCCGGGAAGTACTTCCTGACCGCGGCTGCACATGGACAAACCATCACAAATTTCAGAAGAGATTGCCGGGTGGCGACCCCACAACGGGGAATTTCGAGTATCGCGGAGTCGGCCAAGCGTTGCAGGGAATCCACGTCAATTCAATAATTCAAGACGACAACTTTGGCCGTGAAGCGCAAACATCGTTGCTGAAAGGGGATGGGCGTATCGTCCGAGATTTGGTTGACTGGCACAAGCAAGTGGGAACACGCTTTGACCCACTGGTAAAGCAAGCGCGTCGCCAACTGGTAATCGGGAACGCATGGGCACACGCCGACCTGAACGCATGGATTAAGAAATATCAACCGGAGTTTAAGTTTGAGACTCATAGCGCAGAGGGCGGTTGCTGCAAGTTGCATCCGGCAGGCAAGCCAATCCTGCCGACCGAATGGACTATCGAGCTACTCCACAAAGAGAAAGGGCGGCTGGAAGCTGGCGAAGGGCAGAAAGGCGACTACGAACACTTTTACCTAAACCTCCACACGTTGCCGTGGGAGAAAATCTTTGATGTGAAGTGCCTGAATTACTTCAAGTTTAAGCAATCGCGTCCCGATTTGCCTCTACACGACCTGCGGAACATTTTGCTCTTGGAGCACAAAGTCCAAGATGGAGAAGTGGTTGAAGACCTCCAACCAGGTGGATTGATTCTCCGCATGATCGTGGACCCGAACCACGCGAAGAAAGTAAATCGTATCGAGCACATAATTTGGATTGTAGGCTACGACTCCGAGAGCACGCGCATTTACTTGATGTCGTTGTGGGCCGAGGATTCCAAGTACTCCGATTTAGTGGAGGAGATTTACAAGACGGCGAAGCGGTGGAAGCTCGACAACTTCTGGATGGGAACCCTCGCATCGGAACTCTTGGAATTTTACATTCAGCAGCGTGATCGCATCGAGGAGCCAAAGTTCCGCCTAAACGTAAACACGTTTCCCGATGATGATTCACAGGCAGCTATGAAAAACAGAGTTGAATCACTGGAACCGATTCTTCGCGGACGGCAACTGTGGGTGCATGAAAGTCAGAAGAAATTCGTGAATCAACTCGACAACTACCCGGCTGGAGCGGTAGACACCCTTGACGTGTTGGGGAACTTCACGGAGACAATTGAAGTGGTCCACGGGGCGGATAAGTTCCTGCAAGAGCAACAGACAGCGTTCGTAAATCGTGGTAGCGGAGCGGGAGGTTACTGAGCATGAGCAAAGTCCTACGGGGCGGCGATGTCACGGACGTTCTAATTCGCTCAACGGAAAAAGCTAGCGAGGACAACTCCACTCACGTCATGGTGATTCTCTATACGAAAAAAGAGGACGGTGGGTATACGCTACACGTAGACTCAAATGATTCCGTGACAGTGGAGACGGCAAACTGGCTTTGCGACAAGGTGAAGGATTGGCTAATTCGTGAGACAGATGATTAAAGATTTGTGCTAGTATTCCCTCTATGGCGACACCCTCCGCAACGATCTCCGAACGCCCGCCCCGCAGTTTCGAGCCTCGCCCCATCTCCTTCCCCAGTGAAGTCCAAGAGGCCATCGCCAAGTGGATTGAGAAGCAAGTAGATGCACTCTCGAAAAAATGGGAGCGCGTCCACACCAAAGAAATTCCCGAGTTGCGCCGCATCTTGGACGCGGAGCCACGCGAGAAGAACAAGAGTTGGCCATTCCCGAATTGCTCCAATCTTGTGCATCCCCTGGCTGCCGAAGCAGTAGATGATTTATCCGCTCGCGTTCTCCAACTGATTTGGGGGACCTCCCCAGCGATGAACTTCCGGTACTTCACGGAAGCCGAACCGGAAGAAGCGAAGGAAAATTCCAAAAAAGCTAAAACGCTGGAAAGTTTTTTTGATTACGTAGCCTACGAACCACAAGAATTGGACCTGTACACGCGAGAGAACGAATGGTTCACGGATTCAGCAGGACTCGGAAAGGCGCGTGTGTGCGTCGCTCCAGAGGAACGCATTGAAGCCGTCTATGCCGGATACGAACCGCCGAGCGAGAACGGGACAAAAGGGAAGTCACATTTTGGTACAGAGACGCTCTACGCTGGCCCGAAGGTAATCAACCTCGCCTTTGAAGACATCCTGATAGACAACCCGGATATTCCGTTCGAGGACAACGATCCAATCATTCGCCGCTGCACATTGAAAAAGCGGAAACTGATGGAGCGGGCGCACAAAGGCCAGTTTGACCCCGAGAAAATTAAAGCCATCCTCGGCAACCCTGACAGATTCGGACCATCCGACATCAAGCGCCGTGAGAACCAACGCAAGGGATTACAGGACTCGCAAGATAACACGATGGCCGAGTGGGACATCTACGAGTGCTATTTTTCGTGGTGGCACAATCAGAAAAAGTATCGCCTGATCTGTTGGTTTCACCAGCACTCGAAAACGATGCTGAACTGCGTCTACAACTTCATCCCTAAGAATCGCGTGCCTATCGTAGAAACACGACTGTCCATCAAGGGCAAGGGATTCGCAAAGATGTTGCAGGGATTCCAAGAGGAAATCTCCACACAGAAGAACCAACGTAACGACGCGATTACCTACGGAATGCTGGGCGTAAACACGCTCGACAATCAGAATAAAACAATTGACCGCAACTTCACATTGTGGCCGGGCATGTTCATCCCCGCCAAGAAAGACACGTTCCAGCACTACGAAATGGCAAACGCGGCCATCGGTGCTCTTTCGCTGCAAAACGAAGAACTGATTATGCAGCAAGCGAAGATGAGGGCTGGAATTGACCCAGCCGTTCGAGGGGCGGGAGCGGGTGGCACCAACAAAAAAGGGCAGTACGGAGCAATGGCTACGCTGTCCACAATGCAGGATGGAAATTCCCGCAACGATCACCGCACATCCGACTTCCGCCACTCACACGTAAAACTTGGTGGGTTGTGCGTGGACTTCTACGGATTCATGGGCCTTGGCAGCAAGGCTAGAATTGCTGGCCTTAGCGAGAAGCTGCTGACCGCTGCGCTCGACGATCATCTGTCGCGTGTCCTGAAAATCTCTATGCGTGCTGCGACTGCCAGCATGAATAGGGAAATCACAAAGCAAAATCTGATTATCCTAAACCAAGCGGTCAGTGGGTACATCAAGGAAACCAGCTCGCAGATTCAGGCGTTAATGACCGCAACTGTTCCCGACCCGTACAAAAAGTGGCTGTTGTCCGTAATCATTTCCAAAACTTTACTGATGCAGGAAATCGTGCGCCAGTTCCAAATTTCGGAACAGCCTCAAGAATTTATCCCGGACTTGAAAGAGATTGAGGAGTTTGTAAAAAATGGCCAAGAGAAACCTCCAGCACCCGCTAGCGGCGGCGGTGGACCCGTCCCAGTCCAAAAGATGGCCGAAGTTATTCGCCAAAGACTCGGGGGTGGAGGCGCTCCTGCATTACCCGGAGTGGGCGGTGCTCCTGGGGGAGTTGCAGGATAAAGTAGATTCGTACAGTTACGAAATCGGGCATGGGATTCCGAAGAACGAAGTAGACGTTGCGGAACAAAATTTCATGCGAGGGAAACTTTCAGCGTTTGAGGATTTGATCGGCCTCGCGGAAGAGTATCGAGAGTGGAAGGAGAGAAAATGATGGCTCATCCCGTTTGCTTGCGTTTGTGCACCGAGGAGCTGTACATCGTGTCCGAGCACTGGTGGAGGCGGTTTCTTCTCTCTCAAGAGAAGGCATTGGCCAAGCAAAAGATAGGGCTTGACAAGCCCCCCGTTGGTACTAGTATCGTAGTCCCATCAAGGAGTACTGATAGTCATGGGACTTTGGAACAAGAAACCAGCGGACGGAACGAACGACAGCCAAACGAAGTCCGAAGCGGACTTGTTGGTTGAACGCCTCGGCACCGCAATCGAAGAAAAGTTCAAAACAAAGTTTGAAGCCGTTGACACGCTGTTGGGCAAGTGGAACAAGATGGAAGAGGAAGCCACCGCCTCCCTCAACGAAGAAAAGAACCGCAACGCTCGCGCCGCTGAAGACAACCTCACGCCAGAAGAAAAACTGCAAAACGAAAACAAGCGCCTACTCATGGTGTCGCTGCTGACCAACGCACGCATCACTGAATCCGAAGTTGTGGATGAAGTGAAAGCGCAGTGGCCGGGGCTGGTGCCGCGCATTAAGGAAGTTCTCGCAACAATCCCGATGGATGACAAGGTGAAAGGGGATTACCCGCAGCGTTGTCGCAACGCCGTGAGTCTTGTAATCGGACAGGAAGCAATCAAGGGCGGGTTGCGCCAAGACAACAACACAAAAAAGTTTTTCCTCGAAGATGCCGCCGCGAATACAGGCGGCGAGGACTCCCCATTTGCCGATCCCGATTTGACTTGGGTGGATGAGCGGACTGGTAAATCATTGACAGCCACCGAGCAGATTAAAAAACTCGGCTTGGACCCTGCCAAGTTTGCTAAGTGGATGAAGGAAACGGGGCAGGTAGTATGAGTGCATCCTACACATTACCAAAAGCATTGCAGCGCCAACTCATTGAGGACCACGGCAGGGACCCGAACGCTTGGCCAGAAGAGTTGCGCGATCTGATTGATTCCAGTATTTCCGCTCGCAGCATCTCCCCTCCCATTTCCGGAAAGGTTGAAAGAATCCTGAATACCGACTTCCACTACCACTGGGCCGAGGACCGAAACGGCCAGACTCCATTCCATGACCGCGTGGAAGGACTCAAGTACGCCGGATGGCAGTTTGCGACTACCGACGATGTGCAGATGTGCACGGAAGACACGGTGGTTGGTCGGGACAAGAACAGGAAGTCAAAGGACGGTAAGGGATTTTCTGACGAGATTCGCTCTGGAGATCGCCGCCTGATGAAGATTCCGATGCGGATGTGGCGCGAGAGTCGGAAGGCACAGAACATCGCCGCCTACCAGTTGGCGTACCCGCAGCCCTTTGGTTTGGACGGCAAGCCAATGACGGCGCAAAATCTGATTCCCGGCTTCCGAACCGAGCAACTAGACGGTGAGCAAATCACGAATGAGCGCCGCAAGGCCAATCCAGGGCATTCAGTTTTCGCGCAGACTACGCAACAGGCGCAGGAATAGAGGAGCATAATTTATGGCCAGCTTTGCCGATGCAATCGAGCCGCAGCTTTACAACGGCGATGCGGTATCTTTCCCGACGAAGGCCATCATCGAAGAGTCCGGCCAAACATTCCTGTACGGTATGCCCGTGATGCTGAACTCTGGCGATGGCGGAGTACAGCTTTGGGATGGCACGGTTGGCGCGGGCCACTTGATCGCCGGTGTTGCCGCACAGAACGCGCAGAACTTGGGTACTACCGGCGCTGGCGCACCACAGGGATTCTCACCCATTCTAGGGCCGGGTTCAACGGTCGGTAACTACGCCGCGAACTCCACGCAATCTCTTGCCGTCATCACTCCTCCGATGACGCCGATCACGGACGGATACAACTACTTCTTCATCGCCAGTCCGTTGATGATTTTCCGCGCACGCTATGGGACAAGCGCGACCGTGACTCCCGCCGCGACAACAAACCAGATTCGTGGAACCGCCATCGGGTTGACGAAAGACACGGGCAACAACTTCTGGTATGCCGACCTGAACAAGACGGGCGCGAGTGCCGCCATTATGATCGTTGACCTCGATCCGTTAGATCCCGTTGGCACGGTTGGCGGTCACGTTCTTTTCGTGTTCTTGCAGGCTGACGTTTCCATCAGCGCGTAGTGAGATTCGGTGAAGTAATAGGAGGATTGTCGTGCCCCAAAGTTTCCTTTCGAGAAATATGTTTCCGCCACTCCTTGCTCCGGGGTTGCGGCACATCTTTTGGCAGGCAACCGACCTCAAGGAGCACGCGCCGCAGTACACGCACTACCTCAACGAGATGACGAGCGAGGATGCCTACGAAATCCTCTACGAACTCTCGGGCACTGGCCCTATGCCGATCATGCAGGAAGGCACACCCCCGCAGTCGGATGGCATCTTGCAGGGCGGCACGAAGAAGGCCGTACACATTCAATATGGCTTACTGACCGAAGCCACGCGGCAACTGGTTGCGGACGACAAGTATGGCCTGATTCGCAACGTGCCAAAGGCGCACGCAAAGTCCGCACTGTTCTCGCGTGAAGCGGTGGCCGCATCGCTGTTCAATCTTGGCGCAACCATCACGACAACCAACGGCGTATCGCTGTTCAATACAGCGCAGCCTTTGATGGGCGGGCCGACAGCTACCACAATCGCGCCGAACATTTCGACCATCATCAACTCTGCAGGCACGTACCCCAATCGTCCGTCACCCGACTCCGACCTGACCATGACTTCTTTGCAACAGGCAATCACCATGCTTGCCTTGCAGCCAGATGATCGCGGCATCCCCGCTCACGTCAAACCGAAGTGGCTCATCCATACCGTCCAGCAGCGGCGCAACGTGCGCGAACTACTTGGCTCCCCTGGCGTCCCCGGTTCGAGCAACAACGAACTGAACTGGGTCATCGCGGAAAACTTGCAGGGATTGGAACTGAACTATCTGACTTCGCCTAACGGCTGGGGCCTAATCGCCGACAAGGAAGGGCATCAGCTCAATTTTTACGACCGCGAACCGCTCATGGCTTCGACCGACGATGATTTCAAGACGGAGGTTCTGCTGTTCAAGTCAACACAGAGATTCAGTGTCGTTCCCCTCACTTGGAGGGGCTGTTTTTTCAGCTACGGGCCTTAACCCATTAGGAGGGCTTTAATGCCCAATCTGCCGTTTCAAAATAACACACTGGGCGTTTCGCCGGAACTACTGTCACAGTTTTGGGAACAGTTCCAGTTCTCAAATGTGAACAACGGCTCTGCGTTGATGGGCGTGGCGTCGGACTGTGCGGTTGTCCTCACGTTGACAACGGCGCAACTGCTTGGATTGCAAACTACACCTGTCCAGTTGGTTGCCCCTCCAATAATTTCTGGACTCGGTAACTTGGTCCCTGCGGCTGGATATGTGTTCGTTCCAACGACGGTGACTGCGGATTACGATTTTGAAGGGACTGCGTTCACCATCGGCAACGCGGACAACGCTTTTCAGATCGAATACACGGGCAAGGCAACCGCCATGCTTTCCATGCTCGTTACTGGGCTTGTGGACCAAGCAGCGGACACCGTGGCAACCAACTTTGCGGCAGCGACAGGCAGCAAGATCGCCCTCACGAATTGCGCCAATTTAGGGCTGGAAGTAAAACTCGTTGGCACAACTCCGGCGCTTACACTCGGAAACGGCAACGTAACTTTGAGCATGTTGTACAATGTGTATGTGATGTTCTGAGGTGAGGAGCAATGGACCATTCGGCTGTCATCACAAGCAATCCAGATGGATTCGGCCAGCCGTTCCATGTTCAGTGCTCTTGCAACACAGCGGGAGATTTTGCTAGCGTCCAGGCCGCGTCTGATTGGCTTATCTTCAAGCACTTTTCTCGCCTTGGTGAAGTGGATACATTTTCGCTGACATCGGGCGTTCCATCCGATTTGCCACTCCATGCTGCCCCCACACCCGCTATGGCTCCGGCTACGCCACTCCCGGAGCCACACGCGGGCACTGAAACACTTGGAGATGCCTGATGATCTGGCGCTCCTTCATGGAGGATGTGTACGGAACTTGCGCCCGTACAAACCGCAAGTGGCCACTCTCCGATATGTCTTGGGACAATGGCAAACTGGTGTGCAACGACGTGAAGGACAACGTTGTACTGGGAGCGATTGAGTTGGCGTGGGCGCGGGAGGCCAGCAAGGACAGGCAGGAGCTTGTGCCCGATCCGAAACTCATCCATCCGGTTGACCCACTTTCACAGATGAATACACTGCCCGCCAGTTCGGGGGTTTACTAGTGGCGGACATTCGCGGCAACCCGTGGAATTTTACGGTCGCGGACGTTTCTACGGCCATAGCTATAACATCCATCACGCGGGTTGGCGCACGCTCTGCACAGGTAGCAGCGACAGCACATGGCCATGCGACGAACGATTACATCTCTATCCAAAACCCGAACGTATCTGGATGGGCTGGGGCATACCGGATTGAATCCATCATTGATGCGAACAACTTTTTGATTCGCATTGAGGACTGGCGCTCATCGCTGGCAAACGCTGGAGCACAGGGCAACGTGCTTTCGATTTTATTTCCGCAACTCGCCCAGCTCATCGAAGTTACGCAGATGCTTTGGGACGGGCCAGCGGTCAACGGCGTGTTGCTGCTTACAGATGTAATGGGGCGCACGGTTTGGAATCCAACGGCGGTATCCGGTGGCACACTGACCTATGCAAAAGTATTCCCCATTTCCGGGCTTGTGATTAACGCGCTGCCGAGTGGGACATTGCAGGTGTCTGTATGAAGAGATGGCTTCTACTTCTAGCGTTGTGTGTTGTGCCAGCATTTACGTCGGCACAGACAACGTTGCCCGTACTGGCGTCTCAAGTGGACCCCTGCTCGACGAGTCAGAAGATTGTAATTCCTATTACGATCTCGACGGCGACAACTACGCAACTTCTCGCACTTTCCGCAGGCAAAGCAATCTACGTGTGCAGTGGCCTTCTCACCATAGCAGGTTCCGCAACTACGGCAGGGTCCATTGTTTTCGAGTACGGCACAGGCGCATCGTGCGGAACGGGAACCACGACGCTGACTGGCGCAATGGCAGGCTCCACCACGGCTGGAACGCCTACCGTTCTACCCATCAACGGCGGTGGCGGAAGCACGCTGGGAACGGTAGCAGGACAGGCTCTTTGCGCGTTGAGCGCTGGGACCACAGTGAGCATTACCGGATACATTACCGTGGTGCAGTTCTGAGGGATGTGATGTGGCCATACAGATCAAATCGGATGGGTCGTTCAGCGTGGAATATGAAGGCTTCAGCGGCGGCCTGAACGTAGAAGAACCAGAAACCCTAATCTCGGATAAAGAATCTCCAGCTTTTAACAACTTCATGCTTCGCAACAAAGAGTTGCGATCACGTCCAAAACTAACAGCGTTCCCGAGTGCGGGAATAGGAAACAGCGTTCTCGGCCAGACAACTTTCTTGGATGCGAATGGAACATACCACCTAGTTGCCTGGGCAGGGGGGACACTCTACCAGTACAATCCTACACTTTTAGACTGGCCGACTGTGGGAGCTGCCGGTCCTGGGAATATGGACCCGAATCCTGTGAGTTATCGGGCTTTTGCAAACAAAATCTACTATACCAATGTCAGTTTTATATCCCGTGGTCCGACTCCTGGAGGTGGTGGCGGTGGACCGATAATCACTCCGTTTGTCGGGTATTGGGATGGGATCACAACGGCACCTGTGTTCACGAATACATTTGGTGACGGTTCAATCTCCAATTCCATTGCCGGGATTTCGCTAACAGATTCTCCTACGGTCGGCGGCGGTCTTCCCGGAGGGCCAACAATCATTGGGCCGATTGCCATAGGAGCCGGGTATCTTTCAGAACTAAACAACACCCTGCTTTTGGCGAACGTGAGCATTAAAGATCAAGGGAACGGAAACATTTACCGTTTTCCAAACTTGATCTGGTGGAGTGCGAACGGACTTCCCTTGCAGTGGGACCCGACACAAAATACGAGCGCTGGGTTCAACCCATTCTTGGACGTTGCCGACCAAATAACAGGACTAGCGATGTTGGGAATCGCGGGATACATCTTCCGAAATTTTGGTATTACGCAAATGACTCCAACGGGAAGCGCAGCAACTCCGTGGGAGTTCGACCACATGTGGGCCAGCGAACATGGTATCGGGAATATCTTTCCGTGGTCAATAGCGCAATACGGCCCAACTTGCGCTTTCATAGCTCAAGACAATGTGTACAGTTTAAGCGTGACGAGCGCCCAGCCAATCGGGGGATTGTCGAGAGACGCGATTATGAAGGACCTTGCCAACTCTACTGCAATCCCTTTTGCCAATATCATTCCGCAACTGGTTAATGGATTCATCTACCTGACGTACCAGCTTTTCATTCTCTTGGGAACTTTTGTGAGAGTCTATCTATACTCTTTTGAAGATAAGAATTGGTCAACGTGGGACACTACACTTAATTCAATAACGTGCGCCCCGAACGTGGTGTGAGATATGCCAGCATCGAACGGTGGGATGCAGCAAACGATAGGCTCTGAGTTAATCGCCAACGGCACATCTCTGTTTTTTTTCGACCCCACAAACTTTAACGATCCTAACAGTGGAAGTTTCTACAATTTCAAAGTAGAGGACGCGATTGCCGGACGCACGGCGACAATTAACCGTGTGATTTTGTCATACCGTGATCTGGGCGTGGCAAGAATAATGCTTGCCCTTAGTGGTGTGATTGGACCGAGCGACCCATTGCACCCTAATAAACCAACCAGTAGTATCAGTCCTCTAATAAACATCGGGACCGTTGGAGCGAGTCAAGTAATCTGCACACTGATTTATGGATTGACCATTTCTGCTGCAAACTTACAACTGTCGGTGGTGCGACCGGCAAATGGAGGGCCAGTGTCAATCACGAAGGTGCGGATGGAAGGGAAAGTAGAGACGACAACATACTGATATGCGACCGCAATCAACATCTCTAGGAGACGAAAAGAATCCACGCAATATCGGGCGGTGGAACGAGCGGAATGCTCGCGTGTTGAAGCAACTCTCTCACGGCTCCACTATGTCGAACACAGACCAAGACAATAACATGAACAACTGGAAGGCGCAGGGGACTACTCCCGGAACGCCAAACACGGACTTTACCATCGCGCATTCGATGGGCAGAATACCGATAACCCTAGATGGATGGGACACGGATAATGGCGGGGTAATTTTCAGAAGCCCTGTAACGCCTTGGACGAAAACAAGCGCTACATTTCGCTGTACTACCGCATCAGCGAATTATAGACTCATCTTGATTTGAGGAGGAAGGCATGTCCACCCCTAACGTAAACGTCTTGCTGACCTCCACCATAGCGGGTTACGACAACCTCGCCGCGAACACTCCGCTACTTTCCATGATAAATCCAGGTAGTTTGACCTTCGGAGCTTTAGCGACTTTTTACAATGAATACTTCCAAGCACTATCAACAGGAAGCGCCTTGAATTTACCAGCGCCGACGAGTTATGTGGCATGGGTACGGAATCGCCACGCGAGTGCGAATCTCGGGATCAGCGTAACCTTTCTGGTAATCGGAGTTCAGCAGTGTTTCATCGGGCCAGGGGATGTGTACTTCTGGTTCAACGCCAGCAAGACGAGCGGATATACGGCGCTTTCTCTGACGGGCATTGCTGGCACAGTTCCGTGTGAAGTGTACTTGGCGGGGTGAATTAAATGCCGACTCCTCCTCCAGCGGCGACAAACGCCACAGTCAACTCACTCATCAACAAGGTCGCAGCCTATTTGCAGAATCGCCAAGATGTGAGTGAGAGCGCAACAAATCCAGAGATGCGACCGTCCGCGTGGATTCGTGACTCGCTACGGGAAATCACGGCGAATTGGCCATTTGAAGAGTTGCGCGTCAATGGGCCACTGGTAACGATTGGTCCGGGCCTCGGTTGGCAAAATTCTAATTACATGTATCCCGTGGCGCTCTTTTTGAACAAGGGCGACGACATGACGTTGAGCGAAGACCCAGTGATTTTCCTTACACCGGGGCAGGCTGCATCCGCTGGGATCGTAGCGACCACGAACAACACTGTTGGTTACGCGATGGATTACATGACACCGAAAGCGATTCAATCGCTGCTATTCATTCCGGGCGGGGTGCCTTTCAAATACACGCGCTACGGGAATATGTTCTGGTTCGGAAGTCAGCCGGGACAAAATTACAATGTCTATCTACCGTACCAAGTACGACACCCGTTCAGCGAAAATCTTACTGAATCTCCGGTGCGAGTCCCATCGGAATGGCACGACATCGTAGCCTATGCTGCCGCAGAGCGCGGAGCGATTGCCCTGCGGTGGAACGATCAAGCGACCTATATCCACAACGTACTTTACGGCGACCCGAAGTTCCAGCAGAGCGGTGGAGAAGAAGGTAGACCGGGCCTAATTGCGGCGCGTATACTGCAACCTGAGAGGGACAAGCGGCTGAGTCCCGTGATGCTCCCGGTGGGCAGTTCGAGGTACTAAGATGGGCAACTTCGCAAGCACGGCGGCGCTACTTCCCGGACGTAATCCTACCGGACTGGACGGACGGACAGACCCGCTTTTGCCAGCGCGTGGCTCAACCAGCGGTCAGAATCCCGTACTGCCTCCATCGAACATCCCGAGTGGAGCGCCAGCATCGAATCCTTACGCGCCTGGTAGCGCAGTACCGACGTTTGGGGCGAACTCTGGTGGGTACTCACCGACAAGTTTAGTTCCCGGAAGCACGGGACTGTTGCCGGGGAGCGGTGGCGGGACTGGAACAGGCACTTCTCCGGGTGGAATTTTAAGCGGCATGTCGCCTGCCGATCTCAAACGCCTGCACGATGAACTTGGAAACACATTTGGGAACGGTGTAGCCGCAGCGCTTATGAGTTTCTTGGGAGGCGGAGCGGGATTCAATCAGAATGCCATCAACAATCTGTTCGCTGCGTTGCAACCAGGAATTGAGCGAGGGACGGAATCGCTGATGGAACAGTTCTCAACCAGCGGCAATCGGTTTGGGAGCGGAGCGCAGATCGGGCTTGCGGATTATCTTTCACAGGTGCAGTTGAACGAGGGCCAGATCGAAGCGCAGATGTACGAAAAATCAGTCACGGATTCACTGAACACGCTCATGGGGATTTCCAAGGGAACGGAAACCACATTGGCGAACAGCCCGAGTTTCTTAGATACGCTGACTTCCGCGATACCTCTAGTTGGTAAAGGTGTGCAGGGATTGTCTTCGGCAATTTCGAGCATGAATCCGCTCGCCGATACATCGATTCTTGACACCATTGGTTCCTTTGCAGGAGCGTTTTAGTGGCTCTCGAAACGCAATCTCAGGTTCCCCTGACCACGGCACCTTTCGCCGGTGGGAGCATTCCCGGCTTAGACAGCGGACAGGTGCCCGCAATTCCCTCACAGGGAGGCGCACCAGCGCCGCAAACAGCCAACCCCAATGATAAGGCCAAGCAAATTCTTGCGGCCATCATGCAGGCTGCAAGCCGCAAACAGGTGGCTAATACGGCTGTTCCGGCTGCTATCCCTGCGGGTGGAGACGTGGAATCAGCGCGGAACATCGGAATGAACACGGCGCGGCCCGGAGCATGGGGTACGCAACGGTTTTTGGCTACGCTTGGAGCGAGCATCAAGAATGGCGTGCAAAAGCAGAAACAGGACCAACTCTTGCGTGCCGAGGGCGACTGGACCTACCTGCAAGCTTCGCTCAACGAACTCTACACGGCGCAACAGTCCGGCGACCAGCAAGCAATCAAGGCAGCACAGGCGAAAGTAGACGCGACGCTCGGCGACCCGAAGAAACTGAAAAACATGGCGAAGGCGTTAAACCAAGATTGGCTCAACCCGGAGAAGACCACCGTATACGGGGAAGCGTTGAAAAATGTCACGGCGAAACAGAAGCAGGCGGACGCCGAGAGCCAGAAAAAGCAGGGAGCGGCGCAAAGTTTGAAGCAGATGTTCCAGCACCTTATCCAGAAAGCGCAGGGCGGACCGAAACCACAACTGACCGACGAACAGCGCACGGCGATGGGGCGGGAGATTCAGGAGAAAGCGCCGACAACGCAAGGTGTAACAGACCCGAAGGTAGCCGCTGAGATGATGCGGGCGGAAGCGGAATTGATTCGAGCGCAAAAGAGTTCTCCTGAGAAATACGAATTCAAGACACAGAAGCAAGCTGATGGTTCGGAGATCATCGTAGCGCTGGACAAGACAGACCCGACCAAGCCAGCGATTGAAGTGAAGTCAAAGTCGGGAGAGAGCGTAAAGCCGGGAGGCAAGAAATTCGTAGACGACGGCAAACTCGAAGTGGTGGGCGGTGTCCCAACGGGGCGCGTAAAGCGCGAGGGAAAGTGGATTGCTCCCGGACAGGAAGGCTATACCAAGCAAGACGAGGAAGCCGTAAAACTCGGACTGAACGCGCAAGGATTCTCTGAAAAGCAGAAAGAAAAACTGGCTGCTATTCGTGGTGAATCGTATGCGCGTGGCCGTGCTCTTTACACGTTCAAGGATGTAACGGATACACAGACCGGAGAAGTCAGAGAAGTAAGCGCGATGGAGATGGCTAAAGAACCGGGCAGGTACACAGGCGCTTCGGAACAGGAGAAAGTCTCTGCGCGTGATGCCGTCCATGAGAGCTTGACCACTAACTTTAAGGCGCTGGAAAAGTCGCTAGACAAGTTGCCTAACGGATTGGATACAGAGACGCAGGCTACTCTCAAGCTAGCAATGCGCTCACCCGACCCTGGGCTATTTGAGACTTTGATCGTGAACAAAATCAAGCAAGGCGCACCCGATGAAGTCCTGCAATACCTGACCAACATGAAGGCGATGCAAGAGGACGTGATGGTGTTGCGCTCCGTAGGTGGAATGGGCGCGGGTTCGGACACGATGCGGAATGCGATGGTTGCGCTCATCCCCGGCCCGGGGACAAGTTCCGTGAAGGAAGCGAAGATGCAGATTGGGGCGGCGAAGCGTACCACGGAAGCCCTGTTTAGCCGCAGGCCGCAATCGAAGTTGCCGGATACTTCGGCTAGTGGAGGTGGTGGTCCCAAAGTTGGTGACGTTGAGAATGGCTACAAATTCAAAGGCGGCGATCCTGCCAAGAAAGAAAACTGGGTTAAACAGTAATGTCAAACGGAGACGGTCCCTGGACGAAGTATCAGGCTTCCAGTGAAGCGGGGCCGTGGGCGAAGTATGCCACTCCAGTTGAAACCCCCGACCCGACAAAACCAGACCCATCCGCCGTAACCAAGCCGCAGATGGAGACTTCGTTTTTCGGTGGGGCACATCCTACTTCCGAACAGCAAAAGGTAATTAGTGAGCGTGGCCCTGTTGCAAGAGCGGAAGTTCCGAAGATGGCGCGTGAAGTTGTCGGGGCCGTTGCTGGCGGTGAGGCTTTCGGCGCGGCGTCAAAAGGATTGCCGTGGTTGTATCGTTTGATTGCTTCGTCCTCGGGCGCTGGTGCCGGAGCGGGCGTTGGTAATTTAGCTGGTGGGGGAAGTCCAAAAGAAGCACTTGGAGAGGCGGCAAAAACAACGATGCTCGCGGGTGGCGAAGGACTCGCGGTTAAAGGCGCTGGGGCTGTAGCTTCCAAACTTTCAACCAAAGCTGAACCACTCGCAAAGATTAATAAACTTCTCGGCGTGGACGCGAAGGAAGTGATACCAGGCAAGACCCCCGCATCACTAGATGAGTTCGCGGCTAATCCGGCGCGTGGAGCGCAAAAGTACGGACTTACCGAAGAGAAACTCAAAACGATGAACGCGCTGGAGCGCAACTCTGCGATCATGCAAGCGAGAGACAAGGCGGGGAGGGCGCTTGATGCAACGCTCGAAGCGGCCACACAAACGGGAAAGAAAGTGAACATTCAAGACACGCTGAACGAGACATTCTCCGAGATCGCCGACCCCAAACTTCTTGAGCAGGCAGAAAAAAGGATGCTGCAAATCCTCGATAAAGCTGGTGTGAGCGGAAAGGCTCTGCGCGACCTGACACCAATGGAAGCGCGAACAGTGCAGCGCGGATTGGATAACTTTGCCAAGTTTGCAAACGAGAGTGAGGCAAAATCATTCGGGGATATTGCTGACCAACTGCGTACCGGAATCAGCAAGGAAACAAGGAAAGTGGTTCCCGAAAGCGCAGAATTTGACCGCGACTACACAGACCTTGTTCACGCATCGAACGCTACGCAGAAAGGCGCAAAGGAATTCGCTACAACCGTCCCCGAGAACAAGTTGAGGAAGTGGCTCATTCGTGGTTTAATCACTGGCGGGCTAGGGGCGGCGGGCGCGGCTGGGTACGAAGGAGCAAAACATATGAGTACCCCCGTTCCATAAAGTTGTGCTACGGTATCTCTCAGAGTGCTTTGGGAGCGAGCGGGGAGCGACTTCATCCCAAGTGGGTTGCGTCCCGCAATTTGAAAGTGAGGCTTTATGAGTTTTTACGGAAACATCGAAGACGCTAAGAAGTGCGCTCATCACGCGAGCAAGCAGATAGACGGGTTGGAACCGGGCAGCACTTCTCCCGTGCAGAGCGGACAGTCACCGGACGGTTCATTCCATCTCGGGATCGAAGGCGAGAAGGAGTTCACCAAGTCACGCACTCGCCCTGGCTGGAAGGGCACGACAACTACGCTCAAGCGCGAGTTGCACACTGAACCACTGAAAAAGGGCGGAGTGCTCTAGCGAGGTTCCATGCGAATCTGCCTCGCCAGCCAATTTGGGGAAGGCGCATGGCTGGCTTGGCGGATGGCGCAGGAAGGCCACGATGTCAGCGCCGTGGTAAGTGAGGAGCGGTACGGCGAAGCGCTGAAAGGACTCGTCACTATAATGCCGGGTGACGGAGCATATTCCGCAGAAGAATATGAGTGCGTCGTATTCGACGCGACTGGCATGGGCAAGGATGCTGACGAAGCCCGCGAAAAAGTTCCCACCATTGGCGATAGTTCCCTCGCAGACTTGTTAGAAGAAGATCGCATTTACGCACTAGATTTCATGCAGCGTTGCGGACTTCTAGTTGCACCGTGGGAAGCGTTCGACAATCCCGCCGATGGCATTCGCCATATCAAAAAAAGAAACAAACAGCTAGTCTTTAAGCCCATCGGTGAGCAGGACGACAAATCCACGACATACGTTGCGCGGGACGCTGAAGACATGGTGCGGTACTTCGATGTGCTGTTCCGCTCGGCAAAGGTGAGCGAGTACATCTTGCAGGATTTCGTGGAAGGCGTGGAAGCGAGCACGGAAGTTTACATCAATTCCACCGGCTATTACGCACTAAACCACACAATCGAAACTAAGAAATTTCTCAACGGTGAACTTGGACCGAACACAGGATGCAGCGGATCGCTGTGCTGGATGTCCCGCAAAGATAACGCGCTATTCGAGAAGGGACTAAAGAAATGCGTGGAGCCACTACAGGAACTCGGCTACGTGGGTCCTATAGACCTGAACACGATAACGAACGCAGAAGGAACATGGGCCTTGGAGTTCACCCCGCGCTTCGGCTACGATGCGACGGCCTTACTCACACGCCTTTTGCCGATGGGATTCGGCGACTTTCTCTGCGCGGTTGCATCCGAGGAGCGGCCACCAGAAATGACTTTGAAACATCCCTTCTGTGCCTCCGTTCGACTCTCCGTGCCGCCGTATCCGTGCGAAGGCTTACCGGACAAGTTCTATAAAGCAGGCGTTCCCATCGAAGGACTCTACGAAAAGAATCTGGACCGCTTCTACATCTACGACGTGAGGAGACGCGGCGAGTCGGATGAATTGGAAACAGCGGGACTCTGCGGCTGGGTGGGGTCTCCGCTTGCCGTTGGCGAGACACCTGGCGCGGCCTTCGATGGAGCCTACGAAATGCTAAAGGAAGTGCGCGTGCCCAACGCCCAGTATCGGACAGATGTTTGCGATGCGGCGTGCAAGCGCTACTGGCAGTTGAGAGAGGCGGGGATGCTGAAATGACGCAGTTCATCATTGATTGCGACTGGTACTTCTACGGCAGCGAGGACTTCTATTCGTGATTCAGCAAGTTCACGTTGAGATTGTTCCGCCGAAGTGTATGCGCTACCGGACGGTAGGAGATTGGTTATTTCTTTCTCCGGGATGCTTGATGATTCGCGTGGCAGACACGGGGAACTGGAAATACAACACCCTCGTAGCAATTCACGAACTCATCGAAGTAGTGCTTTGCAAAAATGATGGCGTCACCGAAAAGCAAGTGGATTCATTCGACCTCGCTCATCAAGACGATGAGGACCCAGGCACCAACCCAAAGGCCCCCTACGGTCGGCAACACCTGATTGCGATGGGGATGGAGATGACACTGGCCGCACTAATGGGCGTAAAGTGGCGAGTCTATGAGGACGCGCTGGACGCCATCTACTATAAAAATTCCGAAGCGCAAAAAACCCCTTTGATACTATGAGTAATAGGACTAAAATCCTCCACAGTGAGGATTGTCTATGTTCCGTGGCCAACTCCCCGGTACGTCCACACAGAACGGCAGCGGCGCTCCATCAGGTTCTTGTGTTTCTGGCAGCACATACACAGACAGCTCGACAGGATACGCTTGGAGTTGCAAAGGGTCAGTCTGGATTTTAGGAGCGACTTCAGGAATGATGACCGGAACAACCGGATCAATCGGTGGTGGCGCTCTCTTGGCAGGGGCTTGCGCTTCTGGAACAGCAACGGTTACGGGAGCTACAGTAGGGATGCCGACGATAGCAACCCCGAGCGACGGAACGAACATTGCAGCGTTGGGAACTTCGATCACTGCAACCGTTACCGCAACAAATACGGTGACGGTGAACGTCTGTGCGCTTTTGGCTGTGACCCCAACTGCAAAGACATATTCCGTTAGGGTGCTGCCTTGATTAGAAAACTGGCATTTATCGCCGTGCTGATCTTTCTACTTTCTCCTGGTATATTCGCGCAGTCTACGACAGTGAGTGGAACAATCGCGGATACACCGGACAATCAACAGTGGTACGCAGGAACCTATAGTTTTGTGTTCCGTGTGGCATCCTCCAACCCAATCGGGCCGTACTTCTGGAATGGCGCACCATTCTCCACCGCGCAGACGATTGCCGGTCAACTGGATGGTTCTGGACACTACAGTGTAAGCATTCCATCGAATACCTCGATAACACCAGCAGGGAGCAGTTGGGACTTAACTGTGTGCCCACTGGCGACAGCAGCGTGTTTCACGGTGCAGAGCATTTCGATCACGGGTGCAACGCAAACCGTCTCTCCAACACCGCCGAGTATCCGCATCAGCATGTTTAACCCGCCACCGAACACTAGGGCTTATGCGGACAACGAATTAGTGAACGCTACGTTGGGCCAGCAGTATTTCAACACTGGCATCCCCGCAACCAGAGTATGCAGTTCCCTGCCTTGTGGATGGACAAGCATCGGTGGGGGCGGCAGCGCAACAGCGCCTTTCATCAGTTTGTCCAGTCCGTCCGCATCTACGGGAACCTTGCGACTTGCGAATAACGAGTCAGGAGTGTGCTGGCGCAACGCCGCGAACACTGGGGATGTCTGCCTAACGCTGAACGCGAGCAACAATCTAACGAATCTTGCCATGCTGCCAGTGAACTCATTGCAAAAATACGGCACGGGAGGGTCGCTGGCAAACACGAACTGCACCGAACTTACCGTTACACCAACACTCAACTGTCTTGATGACCCGCATTTCTCCGGGCCGAATTTGGGCGTGGACATCACGACCTTTGGTGCTGTGCCAGTCAATGTAAACACCGTTCCCGCCACAACGGGAACTATCAGCAGCAGCACAAACTCGCTGGCTGTAGCGAGTGCAACAGGATTCGCAAAAGGAATGGGCATTGCGGTTGCCGGAGCAGGTGCAGCGCAGACGATGACAACTCCCAGTGTTCCGACCGTGACGCCAAGCTGTGGGTCAAACCTCACTGGATTGGGCTATACGGTACCTGCTGGAGCGGGTTTAACGCCTTATGCTTACTCGGCAGCGATGCGCGATGTTGGAGAGGGTTATACGGTTGCTTCTGCTAATGGGACAACATCTACGGGCAACGCTTCGCTTGGTGCGAACAACACAGCCATTACGAGTATTGCGAGCGGCATCTTGAACACATTCACGGCAACAATTGGTTCCAGCGCAAATCTTGCTCCTGGATGCCTCTTCAAAACACAAGGCACAACGGATGACGCTGAATTCGCTGGTTGGAAGATAGTCCTTGCCGTACCAGACGGAACTCACGTCACTTTTAACAGTGGCGTTGACGCCTCGCGTGGAATAAGTACGGCAACAGCCACGGGCGGAACACTTTATTACTGGCTTTGCAATCACGTCGTTCTGCCGACGCCTGGGGCGAATGGGACACAGTATTTGATGTACGGTCGCACGGCTGGCTCAATGGCATTCCTTGGGATGAGCCTTATCGCCAACCTCGGCTACACCGATGCGAGTTACAACACATTCGACGATTACGGCCCAACGATGATGGCTGCGCCTGTCACGGCCTGGTGGGTGCCGACAACACCGCCATCATCGCCAGTTAACGATACGCTCGACACAACAATTACGAACATCTCGGGAACGACGCTCACGCTCGCAAATAATGCTACGACTAGCGTAACGTCGTCAGCGACACGATTCGACAACGTGCCAGCGATCTTGGCCGCACAGACAAGAGCAAACGATTTTGGCACCTCTGGCGCTGGCGGAGGCACGATACGCTTTCCCGTGGCGCTTGAGACGAGCGTTGCCACGCAGCCTTATTGCTGGGTTACGAGCACCTATCTAAACATCACTGCCAACACTGTCTATCAGGATGGGACGATTTGCCCAGCCGACACAATTCAGTTCAACGGCGCGTGGTACGGCACTGACAGTTCATCGAACAGGGAACTGCTTGCTCAGTTCGGATTTCGTCCGCACATCCCTATCATTGGACAGGGAGCAAATCCGATATTTTTCCTCAAGCAAGGCGGCTCCATCAACAAGGTCTATCTGAACGTGGTCAACAATGGAGGCATCGGCATATTCAACGCCCTTCAGAACGGCTCGCAGATATTTGAGGACGACTCGTTCGTGTCCGGTGGCAACGGCGATTATATGTCCATTCTATTCTACGATTACGCCTCGTCCGTGTCGTCCAGCTTTGGCGGCAATATCAGAAACTCCACGTTCTCTACTGGCCCCGCTCAGGTAGTAGGAAGCACTGCTACTCCAGCTTTCGTCTCAAAATTCGGCCAGCAGTGGAACTTCGATAATATCTATGCGAATCGCCGTGGCTTCGCTTTCTATCTTGCGACAGGCGCAGACATGACCTTCGATATGAAGCATGAGATTCAAGGGAACATCATGCCACTCATCAGTTTGTCAAATGTGCTGGGCGGCAACGTAGCCGGATTTATCACACTTCGGAATACATGGATAGACACCGGCGACGTGACGCTTGCGAATCTTTCACCTAACGCGAACAGCATTGGTGCGAGCATCGACATCGACAGCAGCAACATGCCCTCTGGCGGCTTGCCACTTATTACGGGGAACGCATTCAACGGCAGTGTCAATCTTTACAACGCTACTATCGTGAACGCAGGACAACTCCAGCAAATAGGGCAAAATATAAATGTCAACATCTTCGGGACGCAGAACAATTATCTGCCGGGAATTACGGTAGCAAACTTGGGCGAAACGGCCATAGCTTATTCAGCAAATCACACGATCACGGCAAATGAAGGAGCGGTCAAGGCAACAGCATCACTGACCTTCACGCTTCAACACGCGCTGCGTGGTCAAACTTGGGACATTTTCAACGTCTCTGGCGGAACGATAACGCTCTCGATTGATTCCGGCACATTGCACGGCAATCAGGCGACTGGGAACATCATCATCGCCAATAACTCAGGGCTAAGAGCATGGTGCGATGGAACGGATTGCTTTGCTGGGAGTAGTGGTGGAGGCGGCGGAGGTTCGCCCGGAGGCACGACAGACGCAATTCAGTACAACGGCGGTGGCGGCACTTTCGGCGGCGTGAACTCACCTACTGCGAACGGAAATTATCTCGTTAATTACAACGTCACAGCGAGCGCTATCGTTGCGCCCACGATCACGCTTCCCGGCGTGCCAATCAATCCGCAAACAGGGACAACGTACACATATCTCTACAGCGACCGTACATCGCTCATCACGGCTACAAACTCTGCCGCGCAGACCTACACATTAGTTAATCCTTCAACAACCGGATTCGGTTTTAATATGCCATTTATTCTTTGGAATCGTGGTACATCTTCTGGAGCGCTCACTGAGAACGCCAGCGGCTTCACCATAAATGGCGGCGCATCTTTGCTAGTACCAATAAACTGGGTAGCACCTCACTTTTCGGATGGCGTTAACGATATTGCATACCGTGTCCCTGAATTTGGTGCATTCCCGAATTGCACAGGTGCGGGGAATGCGCTTCAGTTTACGACTTCGACAGGGGCGTTTGGTTGTGGGGCATCATCCGCTGGAGTTTCCTCGCTGACCGGCGACGGCGTGTTGATTACTAACTCTGCTTCAACGGGTGCAGTTACGCTAACGCTTGGAACGGCAGGCGCACACAAATTTTGGATGAACAACACAGGTTCAACGGCGACTCCGGGATACCAAAGTGCTGGTGAAGCTGATTTGCCAGCAACTACCGTGTTCACTGATAAAGCCAACACCTATGGGGCGTTCCTACAAGACTTCTCGGCTGCGACTTTGAAGATTCCCACTGGCGCAGGTTGCACAGCCAGCGCAACAGCGATGATCTGTTACGACTCCACGAACAAGAACTGGCATATCTACGATAACAACGCTGACGCGATTGGATTGGCAATTGCCGCCACCCCTACAAACGGGGACCTCGCTGGCTATACAGTTGGAAGCGGCAACGTGCTAGCGAATGATTCTGGCGTTGTTGCCGCAAATGTGGTGACTGCCGCTTCAAATGCCGCTGCCGCAAAACAAGTCTGTACTTCCGGTGGAGCGAATAAGACTTGTGTCTACATTGATTACCCAGAAACCTTTTACGTCCCTTCTGCGAACTGCGTGAATGCCACGGCAGCTTCGGCGTGGTCTACAGCGGCTACCCCTGCGGCACTTTGTCGCGCTGGGACGAACGATAAAGATGGCCTGTTGTCACCTTGGGGTGCGTCCGATGTTGGCTATTTCAAAGTTCACCTGCCGAACGATTGGGACTCGGCGGCGAGTCTTGATATTTCGATTGATTTGACGAGCACCGATACAACGAATGCCCACACGATAATCATGCAGGCGGCTACATCCTGCGGCAAGGGCGACGGCTCGACGACCGACGACGTAGCATTTAACACGGCGCAGTCATTTGGAACCATTACGCTAAATGGCAACGCAAACCGGACGTGGAATGCAACTCTTACAGGGTTGACGAAAACAGGTTGCATCGCAGGCTCTACATTGTGGATTAAGATTTCCAGAACTACGGATACCGCCACAAATGTTGGTGTGTACGGCGCTACAGTGGATGTGGCGCGGCTTATCACGGTGCAAGCGAATTGATGAGATTCCTACTCACACTCGCGCTTATATTTTCCCTCGTTGTTTCGCCCTGCGTATCAAGGGCAGATTCCATCCCAAGTCGTGACCTCACTTTCGATGAGTTAAACGATATGCAGGAAGTTACTGGGCATTACAACAAAGGTGCAACTGGGACTACGCCAGTCGTCATTCAAGCCGCAAGCGCAGCTAACAATAGTGGAAGCACACTTGATGTCACAGCGACGTTCGGCTCATCGGTTGGGGCTGGTCATTCAGTTATCATTTTTGCCCAAACTGGAGCTTCATCACCAACTTTTACAGGTTCAACTGCTACGGATGGTGCATCTGACACCTTTACGCTGTTGGCGCAGGTAAATGACGCAACTAACGGACAATTTGGCGGTATGTGGGTCATTTGCAGCAGCGCTGGGGGCTTTACCACCGCCACAGCGAAATTCAGCACAGTGGCAGGTGCGTTTAGCACTATGACCGCTTATGAGGTATCAGGGCTTGCGGCAAGCTGCTCCGATACCGGAGCCACGAATGTAGTAGGCACAGGCTCGGCAGCGACAAACGGCGACACTTCAGGTAGCTTTACGGCTTCGCAGACAGGCGAACTAATCGTCGCTGGATTTTTTCAAGACGGCGGAGCGACCTCAACCGCATGGACAGCAGGAACAAGCCCCATTGCATTCACGATTCCTAGCGGCGGCAATACGAGCCTCGGAGGAAACAACCCTCACGCACTCGAATACGCCGTGTGGACGGGAAGCGGATCGGTAAACCCGACAATCACGCTTGGTACGACGGGAAGTTATCTCGCTATAGGATGGGGCTTCAAACATGCGTAGACTCCTCGCACTGTTTCTGTTCGCGCCGAGTGTGTGGGCTGCCTGCACAGGCTCTAGCCCTACGTGGACAACTACGCCCGATGAAGCAAGTGTAAATACCTGCTTAACGAACGCAAGTCGCAACGATACGGTCAATGTCTCGGCGGGTTCGGCAACGTGGAGTACAGGTAATCTTTGCCCTGATGGTGTGACTACGGCGGCTTTGTGTATCACAAAAGGCGTAAAATTAGTTGGTGCAGGACCCGCCAACAATTCTACAACTGTCATCACTAACGGCCTTGGTTCGTCAGCAGTCTTAATCAGTGTCGGACCTGACACGACGTCAATCGCTAACAGCGACACGATTAGGATAGAAAATTTCACCTTCGACGCAAACGGGGGTATTTTTCGCGTCATTTCGATCACCGGCGCACCATACAACAACACGAAACCGTACAAGAACTTCCTGATTACCGGGAACCTGTTTCGTAATAGCTCCTGTAACAACGACACTGGCGTGGTCGTCGGTTCTCAAGCTCGGGGCGTAATCTGGAAGAACACCTTTGACCGTTGGGAGTACCCTTTTAGGTCGTTTGGCTCTGGCGATCAGCGGACTTGGCAAAACTCCGCTTACTACCCGTTCAGCTACGGAAGCGCGGATAACGTCTACTTTGAGACGAACACTATCCACAACACTTCCACATTCTCTTGCAACGGCGGTGGGTGGATGGAGAGCGGACAGGATGGGCGTTGGGTAGTACGCTTTAATACCTGGGACGAAACGAACAATGCGGCTGCTACTGACTTTCAAGACAGCCACGGTGCTCAGAATTATTACAACGGTGGCGCTGGCACTCCCAACGGTCAAACTTCAACGATGGTTACGGAGTGGTATAGAAACACGTACACAACTCCAAACGCCTATTTCCGATGGGCGTTGATTAGGGGCAGTTGGAACTTCTTTTTCGACAACACCATCACTTCGCCGGGGACTCCCTATATTGACGTACTTCAGTATGCCGTGCCACCTGACAGTACAGCGGGCTGCTACAACTACCTTCAGAATTTCGACAATACGCCGTGGACTGGCCCGGACATGACATTGCAGAACTCCTATATCATTAACAATCTTACGAACGGCGTACTGACCGGGGCGTTCGCGCACACCGGAGACGTGGGTGGTCACAATAACAACTGTGGCGTGGTCGAGAACGGTGCAATCAGCCCTTATGGGACGGGAGTGCTGTACGGCTTCTGGAACCAGAACAATAGTTTCAATGGAACGGTTGGTGTCGGCAGGGGAGTGCTCGCCAGCAAACCGGCCACCTGTACAACCGGCGTCGGCTATTGGGCGACAGATCAAGGCAGTTGGAACAACGGAGGAATCGGCGGGCAAGGTGTGTTTTACAAATGCACCGCTACGAACACATGGACGCTCTACTACACACCACTCGCGTATCCGAATCCATTGGTCGCTACAGGGCCGATTGCCACATTCACACCTGCCAGCGTAAACGTCGGGCAAGTGCCATCTGGCTTGACGAGTAATCCAATCACCGTAACGCTTCAGAACACAGGAAATGCGAATCTAGTCGTCAGCAATATAAGTCTTGGGGCCGCTGTCTTTTCTCTCATCAATAATACCTGCGGCTCGCCTGCTACGATCACGAACGGAATACCAGGGACAGGCTTCACACTCGCGCCAAACGCGACATGCACATTCAACGTTATCTATCAGCCAGCAGTACCAAACTTCGTAAACACGGCGTTCGTCGCGTTCTCGGACAATGCAGGAAACCCGGACAATTTCAACTTGAGCGGCACAAGTACAGGGCCACCCGCACCTGCTCCTGTCATGTTCGCCGGGAAAGTAGCGACTCACACGCTTTGCAAGCCGCTTCCAGTTACCACGCAGCTTTGCTTTGCGAGCGACTGCAACTGCTGGTGGGTTTCCATGAACGGTGGAAGTTATATTCCGCTCGGTGTATCGAGCGTTAACGGAAAGACAGGCGTAGTCACTTTGGGAATTCAATGAGGGTTTTGCTGCTGCGAGTAAAGGGCGGCAAATGAGGAGCAACAAATGGGTCAATTCAGAGTAGAAGTAACGGCGGTAGGCGGTCACGGCTGCCAGAGGCAAATCAAGGATGGGGGCCAGATTCAGCAGTTCTGCGGCTCACCCTCCTGTCCCGACTGCGTTGCAAGGGAGTTCGTGCGGTCCTTGAAGCGTGCCGGGGCGATGCTGGAAAAGGCAGAACTGATTCACTGGCCAGGTTCATCCACAGAGGTAAGGGATGACCTGCTCACGTTGAAGCGGACGGGCAGTTTCTAGGACCGGGGGCGGATTTATTTCCGCCCTTTGAGGAGGAAGCGATGGACGCAAGTATCGGGGTAACTCACTTCACATCGGCGGCAATCGTGGTGTACGTCATCAACAAACTCAAGTCTGCGAAATGGTTTCCACTGCTGCAAAAGGACTGGACGTGGATTAATCGCGGAGCCAGCATGTTCGTTGCGTTCGCCGTTTCCATTGGTATCCACTACACATGGACGCCTAGCACGGATGGAGGGCACCAGCTTGTGCTCCAGATCCCCACCCTTAGCGTTCTCGCTCTCGGCATTTGGCACTGGTTGAACCAATACGCAATGCAAGAAACCCTGCACCAGATTACGAAAGCAAGGGAGCCTGACAAAAATCCTGTTGCTCCACAGGGCAGTTAACCGTACACTAAACCTAAATGAGCGAACCCAACGGGAAGAACGGCAAGCAAGAACTATGGAAGTGGCTGGCGATAGCCGCCCTGAGCGTCCTTCTCGGGATGGGCGTGCAAGTACTTCGCACACCAACCCCACCTACCGATACCGTACAGGAAAAAGAACTCAACCTCCGCATTCTCGAACTCCAGCAAAAAATTGATTCGCAGACCAGCGAAATATCCGCTCTACGCCAGAGCGTGAATCAGCAGAGCGTTGACATTGCGGGCATCGCAGCGAAAGTGGGGGTTACGGCGCATCCGGTGACTGCGCCTGGACATTAGTGGAGGCCCAGTGAACCCGCACGAAAAGACCGCATGGGGGGTAGCGCTACTCGGATGGTTCATTGGGATATTCCGTTATATTTTTGCGGCGGGGACTTTAGCGGCACGAATTAAAGGGGTCGAGGACAAAGTAGAAAGTATGCACGGTCGGATCGACGGAATTGCCAACGGACAACTTCAAATGGTGAGCGATATTGGTGAAGTGAAAGGTGAGTTGAAACGAATCAACGGAAGGCGAGGGTATTGACATGAGCGGTGGACATCGGCCCGGAGAAGTGTACGACACAGTTTGCACAGTTGCGAATCCTTCTGTAGCCACTTGTGAAGGCGACGGCCTGACCGCCACAGCGGAGAACGCGAATGGATATTTTATGGTCGGCACTCGCTACGTATGGTCTGTCAGTCCTGCTGCTGAGCGCGATAATCTGGGCGCGGACGGCCCCGAATCACAGTCGGGCGGTTAGGCTGTACCTCGACATCGAACTGATTGCGACATTCACGCTTGAGGCGATGAGCCACATCGTAGGCTGGGAGCATCGCCTGTACACCATCGTCTTCGATGGATTCATGGCCCTTATTTTCCTGACGTTCGCAGGGGTGATATGGGATTCCCGGAACTCCTAAGCATCGCCCTAGATGGCCTTGCCCGCTTAATCCTTGGCACGCTGGCGGTGTTTTGCGCGAAGAACAACACAGTAAGCACGCTTGGTATCGCATGGCTCATATTGGCTCTAATTGACTTTCTGCTTATCCTGTTCCCCGAGTGGGAGACGTTCAGAGATGCAAGCCCATACTTGACGTTTAGCGCGGGGATGTTATGGATAGGAGCCTACGAGCGAGGATGGTTCAAAGGTCGCCAGAGTCAAGGTCAGATGGGGTAGCGTGAACTAGAGGCTTCCAGAAGCGTAGTCTCCCGACATTGAGCGTGTTCACCCATCCACCCTGCGGCCCCCATGCTTGAGGAAACTCGATTGACGTGTCGTAGTACGATGTAGCTCCATCCGTGTTGTCCTCATCGGTACCCATGTAAACAGGCACGGCAGCCGCGCAGCATTCGGCAAAAGCAGGGTCTTCGTCCTCGGGCCACTTCGTCTCGTTCGGATCGCCAAGATTAAAGCTAGAGAACTGCCACTTCTGGAGGATAACTCTGGAGAGGCTTCCTGCAATATGCCCGTTCCACCAAGCGGGAGACAGTGAACGGTTCTTTATGACGTGGCAAACGCCGCGCTTTGCATCGAATGGCTCACCGCGAGCTTCGCGCCAGCAGGCGATTTCAAGCAAGACGAGGTCGGAGAGTTCATTGTAAGGTTGTGGATTCATGGCAAAAGTGGGAGAGGCCAGCGGGGAGGTATCACCCAGCCATTTTCGCCGCTGGCCCCTAACGTGGTGGTCTACGCTCACCTTTCCGCCCGCTATCGGTTCAACGGGCTAAGACTTGAGGGCCGCTTAATGAAGGCGAAGCACAGGAGTGTAACCCATCACCCTCTCGACGGCCCCTTCCGTCCGCTCCCGGAAGATCACGAAAGCTGATTAAGAGAAAAATCCGTAATTTGCGGCTTTGGCGCTGCGAGAATCGGGACGTTGAACGTGTGCGAGATTGCCGTACCCGCGCCGTTCACTCCCGATACAGTTACGTTGAAGGACGCTGCCACATCTGTCGCTGCTACTGCGGCAGTGAACGTGAACAGCCCGTCCGTAGACACAGGACCGAGCGTGACGAGCGTATCGTCTACTGTTACGGTCGGTCCTGAGGTTAGTGGGACTCCGTTGGGCGGAACGAAGCCGATCTGAAAGGTTCCTGTTGCTCCTGCTTGAACTCCGGTAATCATAGTTACAAAGTCTCCTATTCTTTGAAATAACCGAAAGTCGGTTACTGCGAAGGCCCTCTCAAGTATAGCGAGAATCTTGTGGAGTAGGCGCTTCTCTTCGTTCTCTCCAAACATTCGTTCACCAAGGCTTTCCAAAATGAAAAATGCGGGCTTCCGTCAGGATAGATTCAAGCTGGGTATAATCCGCCCAGAAGTTGCCCTTATTGCCCCACGTTGCGCTCCACGAATTACGGATGTTGAATCGCTTAGCGTAATCGTCGTAGCCGTGGATGTAGATTTCGTGACCGCCCAGGAGAGTTCCAGTTGGAGCTGGCATAACGAACGAACTACCCCAATCCCCATTCTCAAAACTGTCGTAGATGGATACGCCGATGAGCACGGGATACTGCGAAGCAAGAGAAGATCGGATGTCGTCCACAGATGAAACCGTGTGCATGGCTCCGACTTTGTACTTCGCAGCCTCAGCAAGTTGCGCGTCCGTTGGTGCATTCTCGAATGTCGTGGGGTCGTAAGGGTCGGTGCTTTCGAGGCAGGCTCCGGTATCGTGAAGCACCCAAAACGCTGTGCTGCCAAAACTCCCCGTGTCGCCCTGTCCCAAATCGCCATCGTGCTCGCGTTCTTTATAGTAGAGGAACAACGGTGAGAAAACGGGCGTTGCGTTCTTGAAGCGTCGGTGGAGATACTCGAAATATCCAGTACCGGCGAACGCAGTACATGCGCCAAGACTTCCTTGATCTTTCACAGGGCCTAGCCACTGCGACAAATCTACCTGTGGAGGGAGCGAGACTGGTAGTTGCATCGTGAACTTCGGGATGGTGGGGTCAGCGAAGGAAGGACGGAAACCATAGCGCCGCCCTCCATTTGAGAGTGGAAGGGGCATTACTTCACCCGCAAACTTTGGCCATTCGCTGCCATGATCGCGTTGAACTTGTTTACGAAGTCCTTCGTTGATTTCGCTGGCGCAGTGCCACTAATCGCAGCGGCCATCGCTACCGGAGTGGGGACGGGCTGCAACTTATTCCGAATGCTAACGAGCGTGGCGATTAAGAGCGAAAGCCCGAGTTTGGCAGCGGAGAGCACAGCAGCGGGAATACTCACGGGCAATGCCGCGAGTGCTTGGGCGAGGCCACCCGACAGCGCGTCGAGCGTGGCAATGATCTTGTCAAGGCGCGTGTTCTGCGGGTCAGTAGAGTGCTGGTAGAGATTGATTGCGTTCTGCACAGCGGCCCATAGATTGTCTACGGTAGTGGCAACTGCGGTGAATACGCTATCCACGATTGCCGCTATACCGTCGAACGCAGTGAGGCCGACAGGAACCCAAGTTTCCAATTCGCTGAGTGCGCTACATCCCGACATCGTGAGAGTGGTTCCACCGAGCGCAACGCCCAGCGAACCTGCTACCAGATGGCCTGTAAATTGTCTGCGATTCATAGATTCTCCTTAACTTAAACTTGTACTACTTTGACCCTACTGCTTACAACTGGAAACTTTTGAATCACCCGCACATCATGGTTTGAGAGCTTCGGTGGGCACGCTCAATTTCGGCCCGCACACGATTGCATACTGCATCCCTTCAGGTGGAGTAGGACACGGAGGATTCGGCTGTGGCTCCTGTTCGCCGTCAAGGTAGAATCCACGCCGTTCGCAAGTAGCTCCTTCAGGCCAGGCACGCTTGCTGGCCTTCGGTGGCTTCGCGTAATCACGGCATGGCCTGTCTCCACAGTAAACCGGGATTATCCCCTTGACACAAGGTACAGTTTCTGGTACAGTAGTTCTCATGGTGAGTTACTTAACTGATTTCCGGCGACTTGGCTTTTCGGCGTTTAGTTCCTTGATGTGCTTTTTCGCGTGTTTCAGCACTTCAGGATGAAAAACGTGCTTCGCTAGCTCGTCGTTCGTCATGTTCCTTGGATGCTTTTTCTTTCTCATAAAGGCGGCCCTATGAACTCTCCCGTGAACTTCATGTCCATCCTCAAACAGTTTGGCACCGATGAAAAGTGCCGCACTGCCCTAGAACAACTCCGCTGGCCCAAGGATATTACCTGCCCCAAGTGCGATTCGGACAAGATTTCTCGCGTCTACGAACGCGGCACGTTTGATTGCGACAATTGCCGCTACCAGTTCTCGGTAACATCTGGAACGATGCTCCACGATACACACCTGCCTCTAACAATATGGTTCTACGTGGCCTACGTCATGTGCGAATCGAAGAAAGGCGTTTCCGCGAATCAAATCAAGCGCATGTTCGGCGTGAGCTACAAAACAGCGTGGTACCTTTGCCATCGGATTCGCGCTGCGATGCTCGAAATTGCCCCTGAAAAGATGGGCGGCACTGTTGAGATTGACGAGACTTACGTTGGCGGCAAACCCCGCAAGTGGCGCGACCGCCCCGAAAAGCAGGTTGTCATCGGCATCCGGCAACGCAACGGCGATCTTCGGCTCATTCATGCTGAGGATGCGAAGTCCAGCACTGTGCGCGAAATTATCAAGGCGAACATCGGGAGCCACGTCGAAGTGATTATGACCGATGAATCGGCTATCTATCCTTGGGCGCTGGATAAGATGCAGAAGAACCTCCACCGCACGATTAACCACTCGAAGCACTATGCCCACGGCGACGTTCACACCAACACGGTTGAATCGGCCTTCTCTCTGCTCAAGCGCGGCATTGTGGGCACGTGGCATAAAGTCTCTGCGAAGCATCTCCCGGCCTATCTGGACGAAATGTGCTTTCGCTTTAACAACCGCAAGAATCAGTTCCTTTTCCGCGATACGCTCGTAAAATTGCTTCTCTCTTCTAACCTCGAATATAAACAACTAACTGCAAAAGTACAGGATGCTGCTTAACGCCTAGGGATTTCTTCGCAGTCGTTCTTTAGAATTTTCTTACTTGGTATAGCGACCAGCTCACAATAAAAAGGCAAATAACCACCCTTAATTGAAATTTTTTCCCTGAATTGGTGAGTCAGAGTTTCAATTTCGATTGTGTATTCTGTCTCATGGCTAAAGTCCAGTTCTTGTGGAATCGCTTTTGGTCCTTGCTCTCGGGGAGGTATGAATGTTTTAGCGTCCGCAGATACGAATTCCTTGCCCTTCATTATATAGAATCTGCAAAGAGGTAGCGTGTAATGTCCCGAATTTCCAATGACAAGTTGCGCCCTTCTCACGGGCGTGGCAATCGGAATGAAATAACAAAAGGCATCTCCTCCTGTTTGTTGATTTGAAATTTGTGTTTGAGATTGCATCGTTGCGTCAAAGTGTTTGCTGCTTTCCTTAAGAGACTTATCAATTCCTTTCGCAATTCGGTCAAAATCGGCATTCGCCCTATCTCGTTCCGCGGTGTGGTCCGCCTGAAATTGTCTCCTATCCTCGTTGATTGCTCGTATTTCGATTATGAATAAGCAAAATGCCAACATTACCCAGCATACTTTTTCTGCTGTACTCCAATGGTGCTCAGACCTGACCACGATAACCACGCCAATCAGGCCGAGTAATCCAATCGCATAGCCGGGCGGAGGGATATCCAGAAACCAATATCTTGCGACAAGCAGAAATGGAATCAGGAGATAAATCCACCGAGAAACAGATAAGCGCATCAAAGCCACTTCTTTGACCTTCTCGTAAGCAATACAAAGAGCAAGCCAAAAGGCAATTGCTAGGATTACGGCTCGGAGGTAAATCCTTTGCCACATGGAGGCATATTATACACCTACCTTGAGTGAGGTATACAATCCCGCAATTCGCTCTAGTGACAGTTCCAACATCCCGAAGGACGTTCTCCGTTGTCTGATTGCCAGTATCCGCGGAACGGAATCGTCCCGCCTCCCGCACCCGCTTGCTCACTCTCCCGCGCTTGGTCACAAATTCTCCTTTTCTTCTGAACCGGATTGTGGTGCGGGCGGCATCGCGCTACCGCCATTGGGAATCACGCCTCGCAAAATCAACAATTCGACGCCGCGACAATTCGGGAATGGCCGATGGTCAAAGTACAAACGCTCCACGCCGTATTGAATCAGGCGCTTGGCAAACTTTGTCGAAGTCTCTATCGGAACCAGCATCGCAACGTAGTGGCCTGCCTTGTGCCATTCGATGCACTTTTCCGCAGCTTCCAGCTTCCTCGAATAGCCAGGATTTACAAATACCTTAGCGCCATGTGGTGGCTCAACGATGTGCTCTCATCGCAATGGAAACGGATCATGGAATCCATCGAACAAACGCAGCAACCATTCGGGCGTCGGAACGCTGTCAAATTCCGGCTTGTTGTGCAGATCCTTGCCGCTCATGCGCCTTTCCCTCCCAGGATCGCGGCCAGCCGGTGCTTCGGGCAGTCGCAATTCTTCGGTGTTTTCAGCCTTAGGGGTTCTTCTCGGTCG